>Ga0224497_10000601_pt1 | contig 24481 bp, 25 predicted proteins | sample SF_Jul11_sed_USG_4_FD_167970 | JGI IMG/M metagenome (GOLD analysis project Ga0224497, IMG submission 167970) | Sediment microbial communities from San Francisco Bay, California, United States - SF_Jul11_sed_USGS_13 | ecosystem: Environmental > Aquatic > Marine > Sediment | place: USA...
CACCGCAATCACTGCAAACGAGGCCCGGACAACCCCCACTGCCACCGCAGGCAATCCCCCCGAGAGCCGAGATACAGAAGACGATCAACAATTTCTTCATGACAACCTCCTTGGTCAAGTCTTCTCAGTCGTTCCTGATCGGCACATTCATGTCGACGATCGAAATCCCCGCATCAAAGTGAGTCACGTTGTCACCGGACACCTCGCTGATGTATCCGGAAGCGTTGCCGATGAACCATCCCTCCTCGGACGCGGTCGGCAGGCTGTAAGTTCCGTTGACGGACGGAGCAGGCGGAACCTGGTTGTGCAACGCGATACCGGGGAAAATCCCCCAAGGTTTCATGTCGCCACCCCACATATTGACGACCGAGGCCGATGTAGGACTCGCGTCCATGTGGATCGCGATGTAGTTCTCGTGGTCGCCCGTGGTCCACGTGTCGAACTTGAAGTACATCACCAAAGTCGCGCTGCCCTGATAGGCTCGCCCCGCCTCGAGATGCCAGGTGGTGCAGGTGGGGCAGTCGAGCACGTTGATCCTGGGGAACACCCACACGTTGTTGCCGGGTGCGAAATCATAGAGGTGACTGTCGTCGATGACGTCGTTGCCGTCGTCGTCGTAGACGCCGATTCCCCCTTGCTCCGAAAACGAATCCCAACAGCCGATGCCGTACCGACCTGGAATGAATGGTGAGTTCAGGGATGGGGTCGTGATATCGATGATGGCGGTGAGGTCGGTGGTCAACGGACCGGAACCGTAGTAGCTGGAGGAGCCTGCAGCGTTCTTCGCCCTCAAGCGGAGGTAGATCGTCGTGCAGGGGGGCAAAGTATTGATCTCCCAGCGGGTCTCGTTGGGCGGAATCGTCGTGAGCAGTTGGTAACTGACGTCGTCAAACGAGTACTCGAGCTCATACGACGTCTCGGTGTCCGAGTCGTTCCACCGCAGCTCCACCGTGCTGAGATTCAGGAAGCTCGACGAGGTGATCACGGGAATCGCGGGTACGCCCGGCCTCGTCACCGTGACGCAGGCGGGTGCGCTGAAAGGCCCGCTCGGACTCCGCCCGACGCGGTAGCAGTAAAGCCCGTCTGCTTTTCCAGAAAAGGAATGGCTGTAGGGGGGGGTCGAGTCCTGAGACGTGTAGCTCGTCGGACTCGGGAAGTTGATGTCGTCGTCTTCTTGAATGGTCCAACTGGTGCTGGCGAGGTTTGTGACGGACCAGACTAGGGTGTAGCTTCCGTCGTCGTCGGTGGCTGGGAGATCGGTGATCGTGATGCTGGTACTGAGACCGCCGCCGGCACCTCCAGCACCACCGGATCCACCGCTGCCACCCGAGCCTCCGCTACCGCCGGCACCCGCAGCGCCCCCGGTACCGCCTTCTCCGGCAGTTCCACCATTACCGCCAGCGCTGCTACCGCCACTGCCACCGTCTCCGCCAGCAGCCGTGCTCCCACCACCGCCGTCGTCTGTGGTGCCGCCACCGCATCCACCGAGGAGCACCCCCGAAGACGCGATTAGTATGATAGCGCACAATACGAACGAAAACCTCACCACAACTTGTCCTTTGGAGTGGGTTGATAAGCACGCTTGCGACAGCCACATCACATACCGCCGAGATGCAACTCGCGTACCACCGAATCGCGTTGTTGCTTTGCGGGGTGTTACGCAGCAAACCGGCGCAGTGGTTACACTCTTAGGCGTTCAAGCGAAAAAGATGCACGAAAGCTGGTGAGACCCAGGGCTGATTCTCCAGCGCCAAGTGGGGTAAACGCACCGAACCCGGAGTTGGTATGCGCGTTGCAGTTCAGGCTTTGACATGAAGGAGCTTATATGGCGCGATTCAAACTCGAAGGTTGGTTAGTTTGCGCGCTTGTGGCGTTGGTCGTTAGCGGATGCAGTGGAGCAGGCGGCTCCCCGGGTTCTGGGCCAGGAGCGCTACAGAGCCAATGCGTAATCGATCAGCTCAATCTCGACCGTTACATTCCCGACCGCAACCTCTGCGACAACTTCGGGTACAGCGACTGCATCGGTTTCGGAAGCGAATGCATCAACTACTGCGCCTTTGCTTTCTGTCAGCCTGGGGAGTGTGAATCCGCCGACGATTGCGTCACGGCCTTCGGCGAGCTTCCGGTCGGGGTGAAGTGGCTGTGCCACGAATACATCGTCAGCAGCAAGAGCTACGGGAAGTGGTGCGAGTTCGTCAGGGACTGCCCGGAAGGAACGGTCAATTGTCCTTGCCTGCCGGACAGCACCTGCGGACCGGATCCCTGGGGCGATGGCGACATGAGTTGCGTTGGCGGGACCTGCGAGTCGCAGTGTCCGTCGGCTTGCATCGTCGGCTCGGTGTGTTGCGGTGGTGCGTTGTGCGGTGGGGACTGCATCGGCACTCCGTGTTGCTCCTGAGCCTGTGAGCAGCCCAGGTCACCGGTCGGTCGCCGGTGTCGCGGCTGTCGAAGGTTCAGACAGGCGCCCTACTCAGCGCTGATCTCTTGGCCACGACGCTCGGACTTTTCCCACATGCGAAGGTAGCCCTCGGCCGACTTGAACAGCGGCTCCAGTTCCTCATCCGTCACGCCGTCGCGTCGGACGTCTTCGATGAGCTCGGCCACCAGGCCGAGGTGGGCCATCCCTTCGGTGTTGAAGTCGATCGTGCGGTTGCCGACGACCGGCTCCGTGAAGGTGACGTCGCCCGCATAGGATGTGAAAGGATACGTGATCGGATCGGTTTGTGGATCCCCGCAGTTCGCGTTTTCCCCGAACCTTGGACGCGGCGCGCCAGCAAATCCGTTGAAGTCGAACCCGAAGCCCTCGGCGGGGAACGCGCCTCTATCTCGCATGAGCTGGATGCGGTTTTGATAGCCGTTATCCATGGTGGCGGGCTCGGTCGCAGACCGGCACCGCCCGAGGTTGGACTTCGACACGCCGCCGAGTTCGTAGAGAAGCCCATCGTGGTTGTTCCCGTGCGTCCCCACGGCGGGATACTCGTTCGCGATCATGATCTCGAACGCGCGCTGGCGCGATAGTCGCGGCATGTGGTCGACTTCGAGGATCATCCCCCGCCGCATCATCTGATCGATCAAGAACTCGCCGAGGTTCGTAAGCCCGGTCCGCTGGCAGTAGTCACCTACCAAGGGAGGCGCTCCTAGGAGCTCGATGAGATTAGGGACACCGCCAAGGAGGGAAGTGAGTGGATTGCTGGCAAAGCCCGAAAAGCTCAGCGGCGGATCCGAATCGAACGCTGCGCGTGGCATGTTCAGTGCGCCGAACGGCACGTCTCCACCGTCGAAGTTGCGTGGCACGTCGGCCACGCCAAGCTCATCGCAGAGGGCGTAGTTGGTCCAGTATCCGCTCTGGATGATGTTGCCCAGATCGAGGATGCCGCGGTCTCCGTCACCTGCGGAAAAGGCGTTGTCGAACTTGTGAACCGGAAACAGAACGCGAACACCTTTTGCGTGGTATTCGTCGAGCTTTGCGACGACATCGGCCTCTGTGCATTTGGCGAAGCCCTCGGGTGGCACAAGGAAGCAGTCGAAGAGCACCGACGTCTCGATTCCAAGTACGATCGCGAGCTTTCCATCCTTGATGACTTCGCGCGCCTCCTCGGGCGACGTAACGATCCGAAACCAGCCTTCCCCGGGCCCGCCGTTCAGCGCGTCGACGTACCGTTCGAGCCCGTAGGTCTGGTCGATGATCCGATCGACTGCCACCATGTCGTTGCAGGAGTATCGCGCCGGCTGTGCTCCAAGGCCCACCAAGAGCTCGCACAAGACGTGATTCGTCGTCGCATGTTGAACCATCAGCCGAAGGCCGCTGAGGTACGCGCGCTCCAGCCATTTGTAGTACTGCACCTGATGCGTGGCGCTCTGGAATGCGTCCGGCCACGCCGAGAAATCGGGGTATCCGGCGGTTTCATGGGTCACGGGTGCCGTTACGGTCACGAACAAGCTCAGCAGATCGCTTGGAGCCACACCGTCGAGGTCGCCGAATGTGAAGCCGAGGAGGTCCTGTTGGCCGTTTTCGCCGTGGAAGGGTTCGCAGCTGGGCAAGGCGTGCTCGACGCCGAGCCGGTGATAGGGCGCGCCGTGAAAGATGCCGCCACCCCCAAAGGCAAAGTTGGTGAACAAGTGTGCGTGCGTCTCCACGAATCCAAACACCGAGCCGTCGTCGAACTCGATGGGCGTGACCTCGCCTTCGGCGTCGACGGTGAGCTCCGAAAAGGTCGCGCAGTCGGATTGCTCGAAGAGCAATATGTCGGCTGCATCGGCAGCATCGGCGATGGAGCCCTCCGCCGTGAGGTACTCACCGGAACGACGATGTCGTAACCGAAAGTGATCTGAATCGTCGCCCGACACCTCGAGATCCCATTCACCCTCAGACTCGAAGCTATCGTCGATGCTGACGTCGTCGCCGATCACGGTCGTGTCGGAGAGGAGCTCTGAGCGGCGGTGCAGACGGTCGCCGTCTTCAGAGACGAGGTACTGCTCGCTCTCATCCAAGAGCAGATAGGTCCCCAAGTCGGCTGGCCTCATGCGGAAGCGCGCGGCACCGTCGAGGGAAGACGCCGAGATCTGGAACTCGTCGCCTGAGTCGGAAGCCGCGAGATACCGAGACGTGCCCACGACGCCGATCGAGAAGCACCCGGTCGCGTAGCTGTAGATCGTCCCGGGCGTAGCGGGTGGAAACGTATCCCTCGGCTGGCTAGGCGTGTCATCGCCGCAGGCACAGAGGAAGGATGCTGCGAAGAGCAGCGCGAAGGTCAACAAGGGGTAACGCATGATCAACACCTATGGAGCGGGCAAGGTTCCATTGGTATCGCAGTTTCCGGGAATGTCCCACCCGAAAAAAGGCGTAGCCGAAACAAAGACGCTCTTGTTGGCGGCAAAAGGCCACTGGCGCGGACGCTGGCGCTGGCGCGGAGCTGGCGCGGAGCTGGTAGTCACTACAAACGCCCTGTCTTAGTCTCGCAGAGTTTACTCATAAGGCGTTCTGCGCAATTCAGGAGCTGAGTGAGCCGGGCGTAGATGCTCGCGGAGGCCATCGTGCAGGAGCCGCCTCTCACGCCGGTAACGCGAGTTCGAACCTCGCTGGGGTCACCAGCAAGAAGCCCGGCTTCGGGCGGGCTTTCTCTACCGAAATCGCGGCACCCCGGAGCCTCCGGGGATTCCGGCGCGGTTCATTGCGCGGTTTGAGCCGCTGTCTGCTTTGTTACCCGCAACGTCGATAACGCTGTGCAAGGTCGGTTGCCTGGCTTTGCGATCCGGAGATCTGCGTGCCAGCTTCGTCGTCGATGTCTCACGTTCGCTCTATGCCGTGGCTCGGTTACTTGTTTGCCGCGGCCGCCGCCACATTGGCCGTATGGCGATGGAGTCAACGAGTCGTCGCCTATGACGACGCGTACATCTCGTTTCGCTATGCGAAGAATCTCATCGAAGGTGTTGGCTTGGTCTTCAACGAAGGAGTGAGAGTCGAGGGATACACGAATTTCGCGTGGACCATGCTATCCGCCGCTGCGATTGCCCTAGGCATCGACCCGCTCCTAGCGACACGTATGGTGGGCGTGTTCTGCTACGCTGCAGTTGCTGCGACACTGACCTTCTTCTGGTTTCGCTGGACAAAAGACGGCATCTTTCGTTGGCTCGGGCTCCCCGTGTTGTGGCTGGTGTTCGCTCGCACGGGCTTCTCCGCCCATGCGGGAACGGGCCTAGAGACGATGGCCGTCGCGTTGATGATCATGATGGTGGGCGTTCTAGCGTTCGCCCTCGAAGCCCGCTGGTGGGGCTCGGCCCTTCTTGCCGGATTGCTCTGCATTACGCGAACCGATGGCGGCCTCGTGGTGCCAGCCGTCACGTTGCTGTTGCTCCTGCAAGGGGGGTTGGGCAACACCGGCTGGACGGCAGGCTTCAGGGCCGCCGTGCGGTGGGCGTCGATTCCGTGCGCCATCGTCACGGCGCACATCGTCTTTCGACTCGCGTACTACGGACAAGTGGTACCCAACACGTACTATGCGAAGGGGGGAGACTTGTTTGCGTGGATCAAGGGTGGTTCCTACCTCGGCACAGTGGTCTATGCAGTCCCAGAAACGGGTGCGTTGTTGTTGACGGCATTGGTCGGCTTGACGCTATCCAAGGGCCGTGCGCGTGCGCTCATCGGATACGGTGTGCTCTACGTCACGCTCTACGCGCTCTACCTTCTGAAGGTCGGTGGCGATTTCATGGAGTATCGCTTCATGTGGACGATCTACCCGGTGCTCATGTTGGCCGGGTTTCGCGCGCTTGTTGTGATTGCGGATCGCCGGCGCGTGGCAGGGGCTGTTGGTGCTGCGCTGCTGGTGGGACTCACATTCACGCAGCGACCAACCGGCACCGACGGCTTTGGTTTTCCAAACATCATCCGCGACGGGCATGTGATTCTCGGCCACGAGGTAATCAATCTCATGGTCGAAGAAGGCACCTTGGTGGGCAAGACACTGAAAGATGTCTTGCCTCCCGATACGACCATCGCCACGACGTTGGCGGGCACCGTGCCCTATTTCTCCGAGCTTCGCAGTATCGACCAGTGGGGTTTGAACGAGCCTTACGTCCGGCATCAGCCACCTCACCCCAATTACGCTCGGGGACACGTCAAACGCGCAACTGACGAATATCTCAGAGAAACTGGCGTCCAGCTCTACGTCGACCATCCACGCATCTGCTCATGTGCGCGCCCCTGTCGCGAAAGAAGACCGAACGTCTTCGTTCGGCTTGGCGACGACCAGTGTCTACGGACCTGGTACTTTCAGCAATCGCCAGAGCTAACCGCCCACTTCTGCGAGCATCCGGAGTGGTTCCTATTGAACCGCGTCCGCTGCGAGGCGCCCCGATAGCTTCCTAAGTCGCCGGAGAAGTTCCGAGACTGCGCCGATGAGCCCCTTGAGAAGCACCCCCACGTTCTGTTGTTTCTCCTAAACCTGTCGTTCCTCAGAACGTTATCCGTCGCGAGATGTGAGCCGTGCTGACCACGGAGGTGACCAGGCGGACAAAACTCGGACCCCTAGGTGCGTTGCTGACGGTTCGATATGCGCCAGTCGAGTACGGGATCCGCCGTAGCCCCGCGCAGTACGCGCAGGTGTACATGGATTGCCGTCGTCGAAGCTCATCATTCGGCCATCCGAAGCTCGTCCCACTCTTCAATGAAAGCGGAAAATTGGTTCCAACTTCGCTTTGGACGAGTGGTCCTAGCGACCCGTCATGTAGCTCTGCTCTTCCGTCATTCACAGGAAGTCGTCGCTTGTAAGCCTGTCGTTCATGACTAGGTGTCTGATTACGGCGGCGGTCGAAGTACCGCGCTTTGCGAGGAAACTCACTAGAGACGATGCATCGTATCCTATGATAAGCAACCGTTAAGCTCCACAAACAATTCGCGAACCTTGTTCCAGTTCATGTCTTTCGCACTTGCCTCAATCTCAAGCGTGAGGCTTTTGATGCGCTCCGTGGCGAGGGTCCCAATCGATCCCCGAAGGCTGTGCGCGGCGCGGATCGTTTGTTCCTGGTCCGTCTCCTGGATTCGTTCTCGTAGCTCGGCGATCAGCCTGTGCGCGGCTGCTTTGAATCTCTGCTCGAAAACTTGCTTAAGCTCGGCAACATCCACCCGGGGTGCAGCGGCCAGCCCGTCCGTCTGAATCCGTTTGTCCGGGCAGTGCTTTGCCAGCATCCGACTCAAATCGGAAGCGATGATGGGTTTGCTCAAAAAATCGTCCATGCCGGCCCTGGAAGTGCGCTCGTGTTCCTCCGCCAGGACCCCGGCAGTGACAGCGATGATCGGAACACGCGAGCCTTCTTCGCCTTCCCGCGCTCGAATACGTTGTGTCGCTTGGTACCCATCAAGTCGAGGCATATTGCAATCCATCAGAATCACATCGTGCTCGAACTGCTCCGACAAGGCGATCGCTTCGACCCCGTCCGACGCGGTACGCACCTCGCAGGACATCGTCTCCAAAAGATCCCGACAAACCTCCAGGTTGGTTGGGACGTCGTCGACTACCAGAACACGCAGCCCAGGAAACGCGCCGATCGGGTCCGTAGCCTCTATTGCCGCATCGGCATCGATCCCGCGCGCGCGCCCAAGCGCCAGCCGGAGCTCTTCGATTCGAATCGGTTTGGGCGCGAACGCATCAAACAATTTCGCTGCATCGGGCGGAAGGGACGCATCTCCCGCTGAACTCGACAGGATGAGGGTCAGATCTTGTAGCGCGGAGTCGGCACGAATTTTCTGGGCCAAGGTCACGCCATCCATGCCCGGCATGAAATAATCCACAACAACCGCTTCATAGGGATTGCCTGCGCGATGTGCGAGACGGATCTTCTCCATTGCACGCTGCCCATCGGAGCAGTCCTCCGCCACAGTACCCCAGCTCTCGAGCCACTCAGAAAGCATGGCGCGATTCGGCTCCATGTCGTCGACGATAAGCACGCGCATTCCAGCGAGTGAAGACGTATCGACGCCGCGACTTGCTTGCTCACGACTCGCCGGTAGCGGAACCACAACAGTAAAGGTGGTTCCTTCGCCCTCGCGGCTCCTTAGATTGATGCTGCCACCCATCAATTCAATGAGGCGTCGGGTAATCGTAAGTCCGAGCCCACTGCCACCAAACTTTCGTGTGGTCGTGGCGTCTGCCTGAGTAAACGCCTGAAAGATGGTCTTCTGTTTGTCCTCGGGTATGCCAATCCCAGTATCTTGAACAGAAATTTCAACGTTTGTGGTCGGTTCGGACGACGGCTGCGGACGAACCGAGATGATGACGTAGCCTTCCAAGGTGAACTTAATGGCGTTTCCCACGAGATTGACCAGGACTTGCTGCAGCCTTCCCGCGTCCCCAACCAAGTGATCAGGCAACGCTGGGTCAACTCTCAGAATCAATTCGATGTTTTTTTCTTGGGCCGAGAACGCAAGCGTTTGCGCAAGCGTCTCAAAGAGCTCCAAAGCGTTGAAGGTGTGCGGCGCCAGCTCAAGCTTGCCTTCTTCGATCTTGGAGAAGTCGAGGATATCGTTGATCAGGGCTAGCAACCGGTCAGCGGCGGCGCTGAGAATTCGCGCCCGCCGTTTTTGCTTATCGGAGAGATCCGCTCGGAGCAGGAGGCCTGCCATGCCGATAACGGCATTCATGGGCGTGCGTATCTCGTGGCTCATCGTCGCAAGAAACTCTGCCTTGGCGCGCGCGGCCCGCACTGCCTTGTCGCGTGCTTCGACGAGAGCTTGTTCACTCGCCTTGCGCTCTGTGATATCGCGGAGAACGCCGACGTAGCCCTCGCCAGGCGCAGCGATTAACCCGACGGCAAGCTCTAGGGGGAAGACTGAGCCATCTTTTCTTTGGCCCTGCACCTCGCGACCAATCCCGATGACCTTTGCCCTGCCAGTGGCATGATAGTTCGCGAGGTAGCCGTCGTGCTCGCCCCGGTAAGGCTCGGGCATGAGCAAGCGCACGTTCTGACCCAAGAGCTCGTCGACGCTGAAGCCGAACAACTTTTGGGCTCCAGGATTGACTGACTGTATGATGCCAGCACGGTCGATTACGACGATCCCTTCAACGACCGCATCGACGATTGCATTCATGTTCGCGCGCGTGCGTTGTTCAACCCGCCGGACTTGATCATTAAGACGCTTCTGATTCGTTGCAAACGCACGGACACCGACAAGACCCAAGAGGCCAAAGAGGCCCAGCATTCCGATCATGCGCCGGAGCGGTGGGGACGCCAGAATCCCAGCTTTGACGGGGACAACGACTTCCACAACACCCCTCACGTCCCCAACTTTCCAGTCAGCCTTCGGTGTATCGGGGTGCGTGTTATGGCAAGAAACGCACGCATCATGCATGACGTCCGCGCGTGCGTAGCGCAGAACGGGGGATCCTTCCAAGTCTTCCAACGAGACCACTGGGTCTTGAGGATCGCGCGCGAGGCGCTCCCAAACTTGGATTTGCGCTGGATCGTCGCGCTCGCTTCGTCGCCACGGAAACGGATAGGGACTGTGCAGACTGACACGCATACCTGTCGCCTGCCCCAAGGCAGCTCCGAGCTCCATACTCAGCGTTGCGGGCAGCGGGATGGTACCGGGGCGGCTGCGAAAGTCGTGCGTTGCCGTGACGCCAGCATCCGCGGCACGCGCGACAACCTCTTCTGTGTAGAGCTTGCGAAAGCTGAGCAATGAGGTAGCGACATGCTCCGCCTCACGCCGGGCTGCTTCTTCGGCGAGGTGACGGGCTTCATTCCACACGAACAAGACAGCGAGCACGACGCCCCCGCCAAAAACCACCATCACCCATACTGTCGCTCGATTCATGGTTCTTTGGAGATCACGTCGATATCCGGATGCACGGTGGGGCTTCGATTCCAACAAGCAAAAGATGAGTTTCGTGTTCGACGATCTTCAAATCGCTTTATGTCTCCGCTACATTGGCGTGAAACAGATTTGCACAACGGACACGATTTTCGCAAGTTTACTTCCTTGAAGTTAGATCATGCGCCGCTGTCGCCTGGAACAAGCTCTTGCGGATCACACGCTCGATGACCGGCCAGGCGATGTTTCGCCACTATTTACACATCGAGCGACACGAAACGCAGGCCACCGTCGATGGCGGCGCTTAGCTTCGGTGATATTCATGCCGCTGCAGTTCCGATGCCACGCGCAGAACGTCGCATTGCTCATGCTGAGCTTCTATCCGATTAACGACCGCCGCTCTATCGACGGAACCTTTCAGCGACCGGTCAGCGGCCCGTGGCCGGCCCTCGTTCCCGTCTACGTGCGTAGAGCACGAGTGCGCAGAGACACGACAGGACCAGGCTTGCCGGTGCGCCATTCGAGGCTCCGCGGCGAAGACTGCACGCGCCCGTCAGGATGTCAAAGCTTCGGGCTGCGTCTCTTGGTGCCGACTGCCCGACCCCGGTGCTACAGGCGCCGAGCACATCTCCGTGACGCAGGTGGGCGCGCGTCGCATTAGAGTTGACAGTAATCGTTCGAGCATTTTCCGGGTTGCCTCTCGGGATGTGACAGAGCGTCACCTTGTTGTCCCCGTCGCAGCTGTCCGTGTCCTCATTGCAGGTCGTCTCGGATGGACACGGATCTCCCGTGCTCACACAGCCCTCGACGAGAGCACAGATCTCCTGCCCGGTGCAAAAGAGTCCGTCGTCTGGACAGAGGTTGTCGTTAGGCGTGTTCACGCAGAGTTGCTCGACCTCGTCGCAGGCGTCGAGAGTGCAGTCGATGCCGTCACTGCAGTCGACCGGCGTGCCGGCCTCGCAGGTCCCCGCGCCGTCGCAGGTCTCGTCGCCATTGCAGAACTCTCCATCCGGACAGGGACTACCCGCCGGCTCGAACTGGCAGCTCGCGCTGCAGCAGTCGCTATCCAGGATGTTCCCGTCGTCACACTCCTCGCCGGGGTCGACAATGCCATCTCCGCAGCCCCCAAGCGGATCGCAGGTGTCTGTCGCCTCGTTGCAGACCGTGGCTGATAGTCACTACCAAGGCCCTGTCTTAGTCTCGCAAAGTTAACTTATAAGGCGTTCTGCGCAATTCAGGAGCTGAGTGAGCGGTCGCGTTGTGGGGGTCGAGCTATTATTCAAGGGCACAGACACGTGCCGAGGCGGTAAGTACAAGGCCGAACAGATGGGCTTGCATCGCGCCAAGGTGAGGGAATACGAGGAAACCGAAGAACAGGATGAAGGCTGCGGCCTGGTCTTCGGGAAAGTCCCGCACTGACAGGGCAGCGGGTGCGCGGCTACGGCTGTGGAGCTTTGGAAAGCGAAGCTCGACGTTGCACCTCAAACGCGCCGACGTTGCACAGCACTCAGAACACGATTCGCGAGGTTTCCAGGTCCCATTGGACCCGTGGCGGTCTCCCGTAGTGCGCTGCCCTCAAGCTGTCCCGCTTTCGCTTTCGCTTCCGCGCCGCAATGCCGGAGGCGATCGTCCCGGCGGCGCCACCGAGGATCAGAGCCACGCCGGTCCCCAGAACCGGAGCGGCCCAAGCTGGCGGGCAGCCGCTGTCCTCGAAGATGCAGATCTGCTGAGCAGCTCCGACCCCCACCATCGCAAATCCACCCATGAAAGAAACAACAGAGACGCCAAGCCCGATTGCTGCTCGCCGCACACGAAGGTCCGACTCCTCAATCGTGTATCCATCGGTTGTCCGTGGCGTGCTTGGCACGACTTCAACACCGGCAAGGCCTACTTTGAGCTGCAACGCGGGCTCTTCGGGGGCTGGTTCGGACGAAGGCGCGGGCTCCTCATCGACCGCCTGCTCTGTCTCTGTAGCTTCGGACTGCTCAGCAGCCTGCGCGCTCGCGCTCTTGGGCAACGCCGCCAACGCGCAGACACATAGAAATCCGAATAAGTAACGCATGGCCCACCTCCCGGTTGCGACCTAACTTCAAGCCGTTCACACACCGCAAACTATGTCGTCACGGCAGCCCGCACCAACACGCCCACGGCGCGGAGCAGACACACTCGCCGTCGCGGCAGATCATGTTGGTGCAGTTCGGGCTGCACGGCCTACCCTCGTTGATTGGCCTGAGGGTGCCGCATGGCTCTTCCGCGTCCGGGTTGCATTCTATGAACTCGACCCTCCGACACCCGAAATTCGTCATGTACTTATTTTGGCAGTCTAGCGACTGAAACAAACAAACTTGACGGTCGGTGCACCAAACGGCAGTGCAGCGGTCATCTGCAAGAACATAGTAACCCTCTACTTTAACCAGTTCACCGCAATCCATGCGCTCCTCGCACGGTATTTCCTGTATTTCTTCCCCGCACCCCACGACACGCAAGGTGCCTAGCGCGAGCAGAAGCAACACGAGGCCGAGTAACCATCGCATAAGCACCTCCCCGGTTCATTAGGCGCTGATCTAGTCGCATCAGCCGTGCCAAGCGGGAGCCCGGTTTTACTGAGGAATCGCGGCTATCTGGGCGCGCATTCTGCGTTTGGAACCTGGGGCGCAGCGGGTGCGTCACGCCGGATCGTGAACCGTGATGGACACCAGGTCGGAACGAGTGTCATTCACGATGTTGCCGCTGTCGTCGCGCGGTAAAGCCGCGCGCGCTCCTGTCTTGGATGAGTCGTTTGTCTTGATTGCGGGAGCCGGACTTAGACCGACGACTTTACCCTCAGGTCACCGAGCAAAAAAACTGCCTACGCCAATGAAACCATCAAGCCCGTGCTGGCCGGCACTCTGTTGTCCAACAGGTCCAGCCAGGTTTTCTGCAAAGTTTTCGCATCGTTGATCCATTCGATACTCATCAGCTTCTTGATGTCGGCGGCGACGGCAAAGAACGCGCGCTGAAAATCGGACGGCCTATGACGAGTAACAGCCGATCGAGCCGCCAATGAAGCCCACCAGAAACACACTGGTCGAAAGCAAGCCCGATGCGACGCCGACCGGGATCGCCCAACGGCGAAAGCGTCGCTGCGTTCGGTCATGCCGAGCCTTCTTTCCTGCCCGTACCAGCTGGGCAATGCCTGCGGACGTGAGCACGAAGCCGGCCCCGGCCATCACGCTTCCCGCAATCACCCAACCCCTCAAGTCGTCGCTTGGCACGTAGCAATCCGCGGTCGCGGCCCAAACGGCCAACGGCGTTCCAAACACGAACATCGGCACGCCGGCTGCCAACAAGATTCGGCCGCGGCCGGCACGCCTGACGTTTCTGTCGTAGTCAGTTGGCAACGTTTGAGTTGGGATAGCAGTTGGGATAGCTTCTTCAGGCTCGGGAACGCTCTGCGGGACCGCGTGAAGTTGCAGGAGCGTAGGGAGAACCAATCGAGGTGTCTCAAGGGAAACCGTCACATCGACGGCACTGGTCGCTGCTGGTGAGGCGAAGCAGATTGCAAGGCAAACCAAGGATGTTCGTAGGAGCGTCATGTCGGACAACCGTGCAACCGGTATGCCAGACGCGATGGCCCCGTTCGAGGTGTTTTCCGAGGGGAGTGATCCATGCTCGACGTGTTCCGGTCAACCGTCCGATTTGGGTTTGTGAGAGTCAAGCTGGGAGAGTAGAAACGACTCGCGATGCAGATCTTTTTGGGAATCGTTGTCGTGGCATTGTCGCTTCTGTGCTGGGGAGGGCAAACGTTGGTGTGCTTCGCTCCGGCAACTGGCGCCAAGTTGGGCCTCTCGGAAAGGGAGGCCGATGTGGAACCGACCTTCTGGGCCGATGTTCGCGGTGAAGCACTGTGGGACGTCCTCACGCTGTGGACGTTGGTGGTGGCCGGAGTGCTGCTGATCATCGGCCATCGTGCGTGGCCATACTTCGGGCTCGTCGGGGGCGGCATGTACGTCTACTTTGCCGGCAGAGGGATCTTCACCCGAGTCACGATGATGCGGCGCGGCTTGCGGATCGGCACTCCGCAGGGCGCGAAGGTAGCCCTCGCCTTCTTGGCCATCTCGGGTGTCACAGGGTTGGTCACGATCGTCGCCGCGATTGCGGCACTTCCGGTTTCGTGAGGAATGCGGACTGGGTGTTGTGGGGAGGAGGGACTCATGGAGGTGACAATTCTGACGTGGACGGTGGCAGTCGCGGGCTTGCTCCTGATCGGGCTCCTCTCCGCGCTGCAACTCGTGGCGGTCATCAACCCTCGCGAACGATGGACGATCGACAACGTCTACGGTGGCAATCCTGACGCAACGGACCCCACTGCCTACTTCGCGTTCAACCAGGGCCAAGCTTGGGCGGACCCATTCTTCTGGGCGCCCCTCCAGATCGCAGGCAGCATCGGAATGCTACTCGGGCAGCAGTGGGGCTTTTTGCTCGCCCTCGCTGCGTCCGTACCGTTCTGGTACAGCGCGATCCTTATCTTCATCTGGGACCGCGACATGGGGGTCCGCCAGAACACCCTTGGCTACTGGGTGGTCGTGTGGGGCATGTGGCCCGCTTTCGGCGTTCTCGAAGGCGTATACTGCTTCGTCCGGCTTTTGGAATGAGCGGGTAGTAGAACTAGTGAAGACCAAACCCGCAAGCTCGATCGCGGCCATGACGACGCCAGGGCTGGCTCAGGAGCCGCGCGAGTACGCCGTGAATCGAGACCCGCGGCTACGCCGCCACCTTCTGCGACAATTCGATCGCGGTGTGACGACATTGCGGGATCTGCTAGTGCACCGGTTCGGCGAAGAGGGGCTCGACGTGTCGATAGCCGAGGCTCGCGCGGAATACGAAGCGGTCATCGATCGCTTGCCGTGGATCGGCGGCTCGGCGAACCCGCGTTCATTCAATCTATACGGATCGGCACTGTGGCTTGCGCTCTGGAGAGTTCTCGAACCACGAGGGTTGACACTCGATGAGGCGGAGGGGTTGTTTTGCGAGATGTTCAAGGCCTACTGGTCGCGCTACCCGCGCGTCCTCGCGCGCCTCTACGGACGTGTCCGCATGGGCCCGGCGAACCAGAAGAAGGTGCGCCGGCTCGCCATTGCATCTCAGCAACGCACGAACCCGGATGACTATGTCTCCCGATTTGTGCCGGGCGAGCCGGGACGCTTCGACTTCGGCATCGACTTCGTCGAGTGCGCAATCATCAAGTTCCTGCACGCCGAAGGGGCCGAAGAGCTCGCGCCCGTGTTGTGCGAGCTCGACTGGCCGCTCACCGAGGTGATCGGCATCGAGCTCGTACGCACGACCACGCTTGCACAAGGTGGGGAGCGCTGTGACTTTCGCTTCAGGCGGCCAGGTGCTTCCGATGTCGGCATCCCACGCGCATCGCTCGCCGCTTTGTTCGCGCACGGTTTCGTCGGCTGGGCAGCTTGTGCGGCGCTCATGGGCGGGCTGCTCGCCACGGTGTCGCTCACGACAGCGCTCACGGCGCACGCCGTTGGGGCTCCGATCATCTTCGCGGCTGTCACCGCGCATCTGTTTCTCCGGAGCGGCGCTCACCCTCCGATCGTCGTCGCCACCATCTTTACTGCGATCGTGATCACGCTTGACGCGCTGGTCGTCGCGTGGCTGATCCAGCGCAGCTTCGCGATGTTCTCGAGCGTGCTTGGCACTTGGTTGCCCTTCGCTTTGATCTTTGTTTCGGCGTTCGTGACGGGCACCCTGCTTAAACACCGTCGTTCGTCGCGATCAGGAAGCCCGGCTCGTAATCCTGGACTGTGACAGTGCCAAACCGTTTGTCGATCGCCGAGTATGAGCGGCTGAATCACCGTGACGTGACGGTCGGCGACAACCGGATCCACTACGTTGATGAAGGTGAGGGTTCTCCTTTGGTGCTCGTGCACGGAAGCCCGACTACCTCTGCCCTTTGGCGGCACCAGATCCCAACTCTATCGAAGCGGTTCCGGGTGATCGCGCCGGATGTAGTGGGCTTCGGCAAATCCGTCGCGCCAGATGCCGGCGTTTCGTTTGCGCAACAGGCAAACGCCCTACGCGCGCTTCTCGATCATCTGCGTATCGAGCGTTACGGCTTGGTCGGCCACGATTGGGGCGGACCGATCGGCGCTGCCTGTGCCGCGCAACGTCCGGAGCAGGTTCATCGCTGGGCATTGATCAATTCGACAGTCCGCCCCACCTATCGGCCGCCTTGGTACTGGAAACCATTCACGGCGCCGCTCACCGGGCCCTTGCTGCTCGTTAGAGCCAACCTCTGGGGACGAAATCTCCGGCAAATGATGAAAGCAGCGTCCGACCCTGAAATCGCTGCGCACTACCTCGCGGCCAGTCAGCACATCGGCAATCGGCGCACCTTTCTTCGGCTCGAACGCTTAGAAGGCTACAGCGCGCTCATGCAGGGAGTGGTCGACGCGCTGCCGTCGATGCCAAAAGACCCGTTGATCCTCTGGGGCACGCCCGACGCCTATTTTCGAAACGACTACCGAGAGCTGAGAGCGCTACTGCCCGACAGCCGCCTCGTCATGCTCGAAGGTGGAGGTCACTTCCCTCAGGAAGACGCACCCGACGCCGTCGCCCACGAGCTGAACGCTTTCTTTTTGCCTTAATCCAACTGCGACTCCCCGACGTAGGGGTCTTTGAAGGGCGGATGTGAGCCGCTCGGACCGGACCCCAAACGTGACGAAATGAGGAGAGTACATCATGACGAAGCACACACTTAACGCGATTAGCCTTACCTTCCTTGCAATGATCGCCGCCGCCTGCGGCGATGCCGGCATGGATCCCTTCGACGAGGAGCTCAACTTCGAAGAGCCCCCCGTGGACGAGCCGATCGTCGACGACGTGGTGGACAATGAGGAAGAGCTGATCGCTCCGTTCGACAACGACAGCGCGGCCAACCCCGCGGTCGACGAGTTCCTGAGTATCACGAATACGCGCGAGATCGTCTATACCGACCAGATTTCGGCTCAAGACGGCGACCACGAGGACTTCGTCCAGTTCGAGCTTCCAAACGCCAGCAATCCCAACCAAAGGATCGAGGTGTCCATCGACTGTGATGTGTTCGGCGACCAAAACGTGTTCGCCCGCGTCGAGCTGCTCAACGTTGACCGGAACGGCGCGACCCGAATCAATGGCGGCCCCATCGATTGCAACGAAGGTGTGTTCTTCGTCACGGTGCAGAATGACCAGGTGCAGTTGGCTCGCATCCATGTGCAGGGAGTTCCCGAGCAGCAGACGCTGATCGAGTACACCATCGTGGTGGCCCCTTTCTAACCTCCGAGCGCGTTCGCCACGCCCATCCATCTTTGGCCACTATCCTCAACGCCGGCCCTCTTCGGAGGGCCGGCTCTGTTGTGTCGCGGCGCACCAAGCACGAATCAGGACTTCGAGAGCCAGCTCCGCAGACGGACGAGGAAGCCACCCCGTTCTCTGGCAATTTCTTTTTGGATCTTCCCGAGAGTCCTGGGCGGTGTTTCGAGCGGGTCAAAGCTCGAAGCGAGCGCCGTGATCGAATCTTGGAAGTCCCTGACGACGTCTCGCAGGCCTGGGTCCGTCTCGAGCAACGCTTGAAGCTCCGCCTCGTCCTCTTCCGACGCTGCGCCAGCCGCGTGCAAGGCAGCGAGAAGCTCGGCCCGTTCTTTTTGGTCGCTCATGCGCGCATGCTCCGGTGAATGATGGGGAGCATCGTGCGCAAGGCACGCATGCCCGCAAGAATTCGCGACTTCACCGTCCCGACCGGGAGGTTGAGCGCCTCGGCGATCTGGCCGTGCGACATGCCTACGAAATACGAGAGCTCGAGGACGGCACGCTGATCTTCGTCGAGTCGTTGAAACGCTTGTCTCAGAGCCTGGTGCCATCGCGTGGACGAGACGAGCACATCGGGTCGCCCCCCGTCGGTCCCAAGCGCATGCCTCTCGCTAAACTGCAGCTGTCTATCCCCGTGCCGTCGGGTGCGCGCACGCAACGCGTCGAGAGCTCGACTTCGCGCGACGGTAACCACCCAGGCGACCACGCTGCCTCTCGAGCTGTCGTACTCGGGAGCGCGTCGCCAAAGCTCGACGAAGACCTCTTGCAAGATCTCCTCGGCCTCCGCGCGGGAGCCGAGCATCTTCGTCAGCAGGGCCAGGACGGTGCTGCCATACTGGCCGTAAAATGCGCTCAGCGGCTGGCCCGAGTCGCCGGCCGCCATCGCGGCAACGAGATCGGCGGGGTCATTCGGTCGTGCCTCAGCCATCATGACTCCGTGAACATTGGCTCAGCTTGAATGGTCGCGAGGCTGCCGACTGCGGCGTCCCTGTCTCGGTGCATCATGATTCCCACGCCAACCGCGTCCCACCATCGAGCCGCATGTTGCTGCGACCACCTTTCGACCGGCAACGCTCGAAGTTGCTCGGCGATCTCTACGCCCGAGGTTGGCCGATCGTCACGCTTTTTCTCGAGGCACTGCATGATGATGCGCTCGAGATCGGGGTGCACATTGCACCCGTCTACAGTCGATGGGGATTCAGGTATCGCGCTCAAGTGCTGGGCGCAGATCTCGACGGGGTTGGTCCCCGGGAATACAAAGCGTCCCGTGAGCAAGTAGTAGCCCACTGCTCCCAACGCGTAGAGATCGGACCGCGCGTCGATCGACGGAGGGTCCAGGATTTGCTCGGGGCTCATGAAGCGAGGGGTTCCGATGATCGCCTCGGACCACGTCTTGGTGGCGTCGGCCCCCGAATCCACGTTCTTGACCAAGCCAAAGTCGAGCACCTTCGTGACGTCGTGTGCGCCGCCCTGTTGAGTCATCATGATGTTGTTGGGTTTGATGTCGCGGTGCACGAGACCCATGGCGTGCGCTTCATGCAATGCCATCGCGCACTGCCGCATGATGTGGATCACTCGAGACTCGGGGACCTGGCCCTCGGCCTGCACGATCTCTAGCAGCGTGACGCCGTCGAGCAGCTCCATGGCGTAATAGAACGTGCCTTCTTCGGTGCGTCCATAGTCGTAGATCGTGACGGTGTTGGGGTGCTTTAGCTTCGCCGTCATCTGTACTTCGCGTCGAAACCGATCGATATCGTCCGGCGTGTTCCGGTCGGGGCTCAAGAGCTTGATCGCCGTAGGACGCTTGAGCAACCCATGTTGCGCGCGATAGACGGTGCCCATGCCGCCCTCGCCGAGCTTTTCTTCGACTACGTATTGGCCGAGCTTCTTGGCGTCGCGCGCATCTTTGCGCAGCCCATAGATCACACGCGTCGCCCATGCCGCGAGCAGGGTGGTGAGCGACCACGCAAATCCGATCTGAATCGACTGACTCCGCGCCAACGACCGTTTCTCTTCGATTCTGCGGAAGAACCCGAGATTGTTCCACACCTCCAGATCTACAGTCAGAAAGTTCTGATAGACGGCGGCGACGAGCGGCACTCCGATCGCCAGCCCAAGCCAAGCCGTGTGCTTGGCCGTGCTGGGAACGAAGATGGCTCGGGCGATGAGCCCGAAGGACAATGCGTAGGCCGTGCTCGTCGCCGCACCGGCGGCTGCGGGGATGTTGGAGCCCATCACGACTAGACCCACACTCGTCAGTACCAATCCAATCCCTTCGATGATCTGAATGGTCCGCGTATCGAGCGGGCGCGAGCGGCAGATCAACCACACACAGGCGATGGGAACCACGGCCGCCGCGTGCGCCCAAAACGAGGGATGCGCGAGCTCCCCTTGCAGATAACCAAAAGCCGCACCCAATATCACACGACTGACCAGAGAGAGGCTGAGGATCACCGCCACTGCCAATCCAAACGCCGCCACACGTTGCTGCAGGAACTCCCGGCTGTTGGTGGACTGACCTGCTCCCGTGCTCACGAATCCTCGAACGCAGTTTGTGGTAACATGCCTGATTCCGCCACCCGCTGAACCCCTTGCCACGCGCATCGTCCTACGAAATGCGAGTTTGCACGTTGAGCACGAGTTCGCCCAAGACCCATTGGGTCGATAGTATCTTCGAACGCTCGGCTACGGCCAACCTCACCAGACTTTTTCGCAAGTCTAGAGCCCGAAGTAGTTGATGTAGTCTTCGAAAGGCGCCCGGTCGCGTTTGGGGTCAATGCCGAAATCTTGGGGCGTGTAGGTGTGTGAGCCGTGCTTGTCACGAGGGTTGGCTTCCATGAAGGCAACCATCTCGGCCTCGACCTCCTCCGTGAGTGGATAGCCGAAGTGCCCGTACATGCGGCGCACGACGCTGATCGGATCGGCAACTGTCTCGCTCATCTTCACGTCGAAGAACTGGTCGGCCCTGTCGGAAAGGCGTTTTCGCTGCTCGAGTGATTTCTCGATGAGCTTTGCCCACCAGTCGAGCTGCTGGCGTCCGATCGCGCTGAGGTCGATCGCATCGGTCGAGGCGCCACGGAGAGTCGCCGTGAGACTGGCCACCGATGCGCAGACTTTGATCGGGTCGCGATGTGTGTGAACGATGCGGGCGTCGGGATACACTTCGAGGAGCGTGTCGATCGAATGGAGGTGCGCCGGGGACTTCAGCACCCAACGCCCACCGCGGACGCCACCTGACTGCGCATGTTGCAGAAACCGCCGGTGGAACTCGTAGGTGGGGCGCATATCCTGCTCGTCGAGCCACGCCTGGTAAGAGGGCACGTTGAATTGCACCTGAAGCTGCTCGGACATGAAGCACATGGTGAACACCGCGACGCACTCCTGCGGCATGGTGGCGCCCATCGGGTGCATCGCGGCAAAGTCCGGAACCAATTCGAACAGCTGATCGAGGATCTTTTGGTGCTCCGCAATTCGTGGATCGTTGTCCCAGGTCTCGGGCGTCGCGGGAGGCACCGGAAATTGAACCTCCCAAAAAAGAGGGGATCGATTTACAGGGTCTTGCTCGAGCAACGAATGGAGAATCGTCGTACCCGTCCGAGGGAGACCGACGATGAAGAGCGGAGCGATGATCTCTTCATTCTCGATCTCCGGGTGCCGTTTGCGCCACTCTACGAGGCGAAGGCGATTGGCGAGATTTCCCGTGACATATCCCTGAACCATCAAACGGCCAAGGAGGGTGAGCTCGGCTTCGCTCTCGGCGCTGGCCAAAAAGCGCCGAAGCCCTTCTCTGAAATCGTCGCCTCCAAAGTCCGAGCTTTCGGCCTGCCTGATCGCCTTCTTGATCAAGCGTTCCTCGTTGAGCGACACGGGGTGCATTCCGATCGCATTCGCAACCCGACCGGCGAGGTTGATCCACTTCACCGCAAACGGCCGATGCGGCTGCCCGACCTGCACTAGCTTGGAATGGCTCATGCCTGTTGCAGGCTACCACCAGCGGAGGCAACTCCCGGCAATCAATGGCTAGGGCGATCTGTGCGAGGCAACTCGCCCCTGCGGTCGGGGGCGATCGCCAGCATCACTTTCGTCGTAGCAGCGGCGCGGGCTGCAAAGCCCTTGGCCACATAGAGCTCCACGGCGCGCTCGTAAGCGAGCACCGCGTCGGCCTTGCGTCCCATCCGCTGCAACAGGTCGCCCTTGCGATGCGACCACCGGGGCTCATCGGGTCTTTGTTTCTCGATCAACTCATAGAGCTCGAGCGCTTGGTTAGCCCGTCCGGTCTGGAGTGCCTTGCTGAGCTGGGTACGAAGATTCGTGGGTTTGGTATCGCGTCGAAGCATCTGTTTGCTTTGGGGTTGGTTGGCAAACCGTATCACGTGCGGGACACGTGGCGTTAGAGAGAACATCAATTCAGGATCTAGTTCGCATCGGGGATCAACCAGCAAGCCTGGCGAGCATTGGTTTTCGCCATTCGTCACCAAGCGTCGGGATTTCGAGGGCAAGCTTCATGCGCTCGCGGTCGGTGCCACCTCCGTAACTCAGCTCCCAGACTTCATGAACCGTCACACCGGTCGAGCCTCGGTCGATCCGTGTAGCCTCGTCGCCAACCCCGAGCTCACCCGACTCGACGATACAAAAATAGAACCCAGGACGTCCGCCTCGAAGAAACGTCCTCACGAAGCTCGGGTCGCCCATTCGAATCCCGAGCTTGAAGCACGGGGCGCGCGGCTGGCTGACTTGCAACACCGTGGACCCGACCGAGAATACGTCCCCGATGCAGACCTCGTGCTCGAGCAGCCCCCGTGTCGTGAGGTTCTCTCCGAACTGCCCGTGTTCGAGATCACCCCTCCCGAGCTCGTGGGACCAAACTGGGTAGTGTTCGGCTGGATAGCCATAGACGGCCTTGTTTTCACCGCCGTGAACCGAGAGGTCTGCCTGGCGGTCGCCCTCGAGGTTGTGGGGCTCGACTCGGAGGCGCCGGTCGGTGGGCGACTTGAAGATCGCGGTCATCACGGGCCCACGCGATGTGTCGACACGACGCGGAAGGCCAACATTGACGGAAACCAGCACTGCCATTCTTCTACTCACCGAGACCAGCTGCCCGAGGAACGCCATCCCGCCCACGACTTTGCAGAAATGGTAGGTTAATCGGGGAGGCATTCAAACGCTATCTGGGGCCGACCCCACGTGTCGAGGCGATCGTTCACATGAGCTCTGTGTTGGCAACGCTACTGACGGTTCTGGTATTGGCGGTCGTCCATCTATACGCGGGTACAACGGCAGCCCTAGGGCACCAATGGCGGCCACGAGCGCTCTCCGCCGCATCAGGCGTCAGCGTCGCCTATGTGTTTCTGGATCTGATGCCCGGACTGGCCGACCAGCAGAATCTAATCGACCAAAGCGGTTTGTTCCCCGGCCTCGACAGACACATCTATATCCTGGCCCTCGTGGGTCTGACCGTGTCTTTCTGGGTGGAGACGGCCTCCCGAGAGTCGCGTCGGCGTCGCCGTGCCGCCGGAGGCCCGGATCAGACGGGGACCGCGACCTTTTGGCTCGGTACCGTCTCGTTCATGGTGCTAAATGGCGCGATCGGGTACGCCGTCGCCAGTCCGGGGGACGAGGCGGTCGAGCCATTGTGGACGTTCGCCCTCGCAATGGGACTACACTTTCTGACGAACGATCATTCGCTGGTGGAGCATCACGGGGAGCGCTACCGCACTATCGGACGGTGGTTGCTCGTCGTCGGGCTGATGACGGGTTGGGCGATCGGAATCCTACCCGAGCTGGAGATCCGAACGGAGGTGCTGGCACTCGTGCTCGCCTACATCGCGGGCGGCACGATCCTCAACATCCTGCGCCACGAGCTTCCTGATACCGACCGCTCGGGTGACGTGGTCGCATTTGTTGCGGGAGCCGGGGTCTACGGAGTGCTCCTGCTTTCCCTATCGCCAGCAGGCTGACCCCAATGCCACTCGCTCCCTGCTTCAGTGAGACGCCGACGTGCTCCGCTTGACGAATGGGCGCGGAATCGTGTGGTTACGCTCGAAGCCTTCGATCGGTGCACCCTTGGCCTCGAGCTCGCTTCGAAGGTCTCGGAAACACGCAGCATACCGATAGAAGGGGACTCGGGGGTAGAGGTGATGAATCAGGTGGTAGTTCTGCCACAACATCGGCAACGTGAGGCCAGGCACGAGCAGGATACGCGTGTCGTGGAAGCGTTCCTGGACGTTGTGCGGGTGGTGCGGCACCCAATCGAAGGAAAAGGCAAGCACGCCTGCAGCCGTCAGAGCGGGCACGAGCCACAGCCACAAAGCCTCCCACCCAAAACCGGTCGCGATGAGCACGGTGAGGATCGCGAGCATGCCCAACAGAGTGAGCACGACGAGCCGACGTTGGGTTTGGGCCGCGCGGGTCTTGCTCGCGGTGCCCCAGAAGAAGTTGTACTCGTAGGCGAGAAGGATTGAGAAGCTGCGCAGGACGATCGAAATCGGGTTGTGGCCGCGGACCCAATAGTCGGGGTCTTTTTTCGGGTGGTTGGTGTTGGCGTGATGTTGGAGATGCAAGACGCGGAACGATGCATACGGTGCCAACAGAGTCAGGGCGCTCAACCACCCGGCGATTTCCCCGACCCACTGCAGCCGAGCGTGCCCGCCATGGATGTTCCCATGCGTCGCCTCGTGCATGACCGTAAAGGCCGCGTAGGCGAGGAGGGTTGCGCTGATCGTGCCGGCCCACATCGGCATGTGGCCTGAAAGAACGCCCCACCAGACCGCGACCTCTCCTGCCACCACGAGGAAGAAAAGGCCGAGGGTGAACCAAGCGAACTCACCTGCGTGGGCA
>Ga0224497_10000602_pt1 | contig 24470 bp, 22 predicted proteins | sample SF_Jul11_sed_USG_4_FD_167970 | JGI IMG/M metagenome (GOLD analysis project Ga0224497, IMG submission 167970) | Sediment microbial communities from San Francisco Bay, California, United States - SF_Jul11_sed_USGS_13 | ecosystem: Environmental > Aquatic > Marine > Sediment | place: USA...
TCCTCCTTTTTACGCACCAACTCCCGAGGCGTCATCCCAAGAAGCTTGAGCAGTCGCTTGAGCTCCACTTCCGTCGGAGGTGTGACGAGGTATTCAATGATTTTCGGTTGGATACCGTGTTTTTCCAACAACGCCAGGGTCTGGCGTGATTTCGTGCAGCGAGGGTTGTGGTAGATCGTGACGGACACAGGGTCTCCGGGACAAGAAAGAAAGCTTGATTGTACGATTTTGAACGCTGCCACGGCTGTCGGCAAGTGCTGCTACCGGATATTCGACTAACATAAGAGCATGAACTTTTTCCGGGCTATTCCGCGGTTGACACGCTGGGTTGTGCAGCGGTTCCGCGAGGACCGCTGCATGCGTGTGGCCGGATCACTTTCCTTTACCACGTTGCTGGCGATGGTGCCGATGACAGCCGTCACGTTCGCACTGTTTTCCCATTTTGAAATATTCCAGTCATGGATGCGAATGACGCTTGGATTCTTTTACGGCAATTTTGTCCCGGCCACGGGCGAAGCGGTAAGTCACTATATTCAGGAATTCGCCGCCAATGCTGGTAAACTTACCGCCTGGGGCATGTTGCTGCTCTTCCTAACCTCGCTCATGGTCATGGCCACCATCGAGCGTGTATTCAATGACATTTGGCACGTGCCGCAGACCCGACGGCGCCTGCACCGCTACTTGAGTTATGGCGTACTGCTGGTGCTGGGTCCGGTGCTGATGGGGATCAGCCTGTCGTCGACCTCATACCTATTTTCCATGCCTCTGTTTTCGCGCCATACGACGTTGGGCGAACTGAAGATTTTTCTTCTGGCGGCTGCCCCTGTCATCTTTGAATGGTTGGCGTTCTGGCTGCTCTATGTCGTCGTGCCAAATTACCGGGTGCGATGGCGTCATGGCCTAATCGGAAGTTTGTTGACCACGCTGCTGTTCGAAGTCGCCAAGCGCGGTTTCGCCTATTTCGTGACGCACTTCACGAACTATACAGCTCTCTATGGGGCAGTCGCGGCGCTGCCGGTGTTTCTGGTCTGGGTCTACTTGTCGTGGACCATCATCCTGCTGGGGGCGGTGGTCACGGCGACCCTTCCGGAATGGCGCCGGCCGCAGGCGGTGCGCGAGTGGCGCCGACGCCGACCGGTCTGACCGGGTTCACGCGTTCTGGATATCGAAACTGAATTGTTCGAAAGCCTGACTGGCTTCGATGAGGCGGGTGGGTGTAATTCGGTAAAGCCGATATCCGTTATCCATGAAAACACTGAGCTCCGGTTTGAACACACCGCGGTGCGTGATCAGGGTTTGCGTCTGCTTAAGTGGCTTAATCTCCGGGAGCAGCAGTGCCGGCAGGAAATCGCTCTCCTGGCCATTCTCATTCACAGTTTTTATGACAACCGGGTTGGCGCTGGGAGCAAGATGCTGGACGCCAATCTCGATGTTCGAAATTCCGTTGCTGCGTACCCAACGGATAACGCCAACGGTCCAAGGATTGCCTTCGCCGGATGTGCGGGCGATCATGATATCGCCGACCTGAATATGAAGTTGGATTTTTCCTCTTATGGAAAGTGAAAGCCCGCCGGCGCCTTCATCCTCGACATCCCAGATGGACAATTCACGTCCGGGAATTTGGACGTCTTTATGTTTGAATCCCTCCGAGGCGAGCACGGTGCGTTGAGGAACGGGACCCACGAAGGTTGAGCTGACGACGAATTTTTTTCCACCATTCATCCAATAGTTGATCCGGTCCATGCCAATGGCAATTTCCACCCGGTGTCCAATCTCCTTGCTACGGCGAAAAGCTCGTTGCGGATTCACGCCCCAATCATTGACCAGCCGCCGAAGCAGGTCCTGACCGCATTCCCGGAAAAAGTTTTCTGGCAAGCCCTCGGCAGGCGGCATTTCGCCTTTGACGAGGAGGGTCAACTGGGCGTGCAGCTGGCGCGCCAACTCGATCGTGTTCAGAAGGCGGTAGCGTTTCGAATTCTCCGGGACGGTGCCAGTGGTGTATGCGATGCCGGCGTGGTCGTTCTGCAGATCAATCAGAAATTGGCAAGTGGGGTTGTAGTCGCTGGTTGCTTCCGTCAGCTGGGCCAAAGGCGCCCAGCGGTCGAGATATTGATGCGTCCAATCGATCATCCGGGGTGGCAGGTGATAAGGGTCGCTGAAATGAAGCAACAAAGCCTGCTTGTACGCATGGTTCACGCAGGTCTTCGGTACCGCCTTGTTCAGCTCATCGACAATGACAATTTCGCCCAAGCCTAATTCTTCCGCACGAGCATAAAGCGCGTGAATTTCCTTCCAGGTATTCTGGGGACAGGGTGAATAGGTCTGGTAGGCAGCCCCAAGTTCACAACACAGGTATCGAATTGCGCGCTGGATCGCCAATGCCAGGAAAGCCTGTTCCTCCGCGCCTGGCAAAATCGTGGTCGACACGTTCATGGCGATGCGCTTGTATCCATTCGCCATTTCCATGTGTAACTGGCGGTTCTGTTCGGCGATGCTCTTGTGCTTTTCGGAAAGTGGCAGCGGCAACCCGGAGTATTGCTTGGTAAATTCCAGCGAAAGCTGGCTCACCGGGTAGCGAAACAGTTCCAGTATCTGCAGGCGGAGTTTGTCATCAAATTCGACACGGTTATGAATCGAAAGCGTGGAATGCAGCTTGCGGCCGGTCTCGGAGGTATTGAGCAGAGGCAATTCCTCGAGCCACTTTTTTACCTTTTGGGGTTCCAGCTCGATTTCATCGGCGCGACGCGCCGTCAGCGTGGGTAGGACCAGCGTCAGAGACATTCAGTATCAACTAGTTAGTGCCGAATTAGCCTCCTTGAAGTGTAGTCGCCACTTCGGGGATTCTCCATCTGTGCAATCAGGCGAAAGACTTAAAGCCCGGAGATCATTAAGGCGAAATCAGCGGCGGGACGGGGTGATATTGCCGTTGATCGCAGCGCGTTCGACCAGCCGATCGAATTCCGCGATGCTCATCAGGCCCTTTTCGGCGACGATGTCCCGCACCGGCCGTCCGCTGCGCTCGGATTCCTTGGCGACCTCGGCAGCGGCGCTGTAGCCGATGGAGGTGTTGAGTAGGGTAGCCAGGCCCACGCTGGTGTGTGCCAGCTCGCGACAGCGATCGCGATTGATTTTGATCCCACGTAGCCCCTTGTCAGTCGCAGCATTCATGGCCTGGGTGATCCAGTCCATGGCATCAAAGAGGGCCGAACCCAACGCCGGCATCATGACATTGAGTTCCAACTGACCCGCCTGCGACATCAGGGCAATCGCGTGATCCTGCCCCTGAACCTGATAGCACACTTGGTTGAGCATCTCGAACATGACCGGATTAACCTTACCCGGCATGATCGAAGACCCAGGTTGAACTGCCAAGAGCTGGATTTCAGCAAAACCCGTGCGTGGACCGGAGGCCAGCAAGCGCATGTCGTTGGCGATGCGCGTCAGTTCCAGGGCGAGCGTGCGGATAGCATTGGAGAGCTGCTGCAGATCGTGCATGGACTGCATCTGGGCCGCGAGGTTGTCGGCGACACGGATAGGTTCGCCGGTAAGTTTTGCTAGTTCTTTGGAGACACTCGTGGCGTATTTGGGAACGGTATTAAGTCCGGTACCCGCCGCGGAACCGCCCAGCCCGATCTGGCACAAGAGGGGAACGGTTTCACGGATTTGAATTGCACTGCGGCGCAGGATCCAGGCGTAAGCGGCGAATTCCCGTCCGAGCGTGGTCGGAACCGCGTCCTGCAGATGGGTGCGTCCGCTTTTGACGGTTTTTGTCTCGCGTTCCGCGATGGTTTCATAGGCGTCCGCCATTCTGTTGGCGGCATCAAGTAGCCTCGGAAGCTTGGCAAGGGCGGTGAGGCGGATCGCTGTCGGGATGGTGTCGTTGGTGCTCTGACCCATGTTCACGTGGTCATTGGGATGCACCGGTCTGTAATCGCCTTTTTTTCCTCCCAGGGCAACGTTTGCGAGATTAGCAATAACCTCGTTGGTGTTCATATTGTGCGAGGTCCCGGCGCCGGCCTGAAAGCGGTCCACGACGAATTCCTCGTGATATTCTCCACTAATTATCGTGTCGGCCGCTTTGAGGATGGCCTTGGCCAGGCGCCCTTCCAGGGCGCCGGCGGACTGGTTGATTACCGCGGCCGCGCGCTTGATGCGGACATGAGCGATAATGAAGTCGGAATCAGGTCGTCGCCCGGAAATTGGGAAGTTTTCCACGGCTCGTGCCGTCTGTATGCCATACCAGGCGTCGGCCGGTACCGGATATTCGCCCAGCGTGTCTTTTTCAGTACGGAATTTTTTGCTCATGGCGGACTCCAATTGGATTACGGATTATAGAGTTGGCGCTGCCGGAATGCATCCGGAGCGATTCATGTATATTGATGGTGTATTAATAGGAGGCTAGCGTGTTTCAACGAATCAGATGGTTGGCTGTATTGTTCATGATCCCGGCATTGGTGATGGCGGCGGGTCCGGACTTGCGGCTCAAAGACGTGGAGGGCAAGGAGCACAATGTCAACGAATACATCGGCCAGGGAAAATGGACCGTGGTGGCGGTCTGGTCCGCCGATTGTCCCATCTGTCGGCGTGATATCCATCATATGACCTTTTTCCACGATGATAATCGGAAGAAAAACGCCACCGTGCTCGGCCTGTCGATCGACGGCTACGATAATCGCGCCAAGGCCAAGGGGTTTATCGAGGATCAAAGCCTGAACTTTCCCAACCTCGTCGGCGAGGTGGACGACGCCATGCGTCTCAGCAAGACCATGTTCATCGGCACCCCGACGTATTATTTCTTCTCGCCAGAAGGCAAGTATATGGCGCAGCGTATCGGTCCCGTCACGCAACAGCAGGCGGAACATCTCATCCGTGAATTGGAAAAGCAGCCTCAGGCAACTATCAAAGGATGACGGCGCATCTCTGGAAATGAGCTGCTGTCAACGATTTCTGGTTTCCGGGCAAGTGCAGGGGGTGTTCTTCCGGGCGTCCACGCAAGACGCGGCAAAAAATCTGGGGCTGACGGGTTGGGTGCGTAATCTTTCCGATGGCCGCGTGGAGGTAGTTGCCTGTGGCGAGAAGGCAGCGCTCAAACGCCTGGAACAATGGTTGTGGCAAGGGCCACGGCATGCACGCGTTGAGAATGTCACGGTACAGGAATCGGCGACGGAACCCCATGCCGGTTTTTCCGTACGCGGCTGAGTTACTGTGGAAACCAGCGGGTTCTAAGCGCCTTGTCGACTTTGAAGGAATATTTGCTCTCGCGTGTGCCGTTGTAACGCTTGAGTGCCGCGTGCAAGTTGCCTTTCTCCTTTTGTAAATAATATTTCAGAATGGTGCAGCCGAACCGCAGGTTGGTTTGGATGCGGAACAGGCTGTCACCGGGCTTGCCGATCTCCCGAAGCCAGAAGGGCATAACCTGCATCAGTCCACGCGCGCCGGCCACGGAGATCGCGTACTGGCTGAAATTGCTTTCCACCTCGATGACGGCAAGCACCAGTTCCGGCGGCAGCTCGGCACGCCGGGCCTCGTAGTGCACGTTTTTGAGCAATTCGATCCTGAATCCGTGATCGGGCACGCGCTTCTCCAGACGCTGCGACATGTCGGCGAGCCATACTTCGCCGTCGAAGCGGTCATGAAAGCTGTCGGTCTCGAGTGCCGCCTGTCTCACGAGCGCGCGCAGTTCCGGGTCGATAACCTCGGGCGCGGGTTCCACCGCCGGCATGGTCCGGGGAACCTGTGCGTGCCCGGCTGGAACAAAACCGGCGAAGCAGGTGGCGATTAACAATACGAGTGCTGTGTTCAGTGTTTGCATGGAATTGATCAGATTAGCCTTGCCCGGGAATAGACAATCCCCCCGGCGAAGGTGATCATGATGCCTGTGTAAAGAAGTATAGGCATTTAAATTACTCCGTTACGACCCCAAACAAATGATGATTCATGGCTAATCCCACAAAAGTCACGACTACCGCCAGCCCGTCCCGGACAGACGGCCTTGAGGAGTTGCTCAACACCGTCGCGGCCGACCGCCCCGAGCAGGAAAAAAACACCTTGCGCCGGGCTTTGGCCCTGGCGTCACGCGCGCATGCGGGCCAGAGCCGAGTCTCGGGCGAGCCCTATGTCCAGCATTCGCTGGCGGTGACCAGAATACTCGCTGATCTCGGGCTCGATCATGAGACCCTCGCGGCGGCGATCCTGCATGACGTGGTGGAAGACAGCGGCATCACCCTGGATGACCTGAAAAATGAATTTGGGGCCACCATCGCCGGACTTGTTGACGGCGTGACCAAAATGAGGGTTATCCAGGAATTTCAGAGTGAGCCCACTGGTTCGCGCCGCGAATATGCCCAAGCCGAGAGCTTGCGCAAGATGCTATTGGCCATGGCCGAAGACGTGCGCGTGGTATTCATCAAGCTTGCCGATCGCCTGAACAACATGCGCACGCTGGCGGTGCTGCCGGAGGAAAGGCAGAAGCGCATCGCACGCGAGACCATGGACATCTTCGCACCGCTGGCCAACCGCCTCGGCATCTGGCAGATGAAATGGGAGCTCGAGGACCTGGCATTCCGTTACCTCGAACCCGACATCTACCGTCAGATCGCCAACACCATTGCCGAAAGCCGCCAGGATCGGGAGGCCTACATCGCGCAATTCGTCGAGGAATTGTCTCAAGAACTAGCCCGCTCGGGCATCAACGCCGAGGTGACAGGTCGGCCGAAACATATCTACAGCATCTGGCGCAAGATGCAGAAGAAGGCGAAGCACTTCGAGCAGATCCACGACGTTCGCGCCGTGCGCGTGTTGGTCGGGAACATCCGCGATTGCTACGCCACGCTCGGTGTGGTGCATACCCTGTGGCAGCACATCCAGGGTGAATTCGATGACTACATCGCGACACCCAAGGAAAATCACTATCGCTCGATTCACACCGCCGTGATCGGCCCGAGGGGCAAGACCGTGGAGGTACAAATCCGCACGCACGAGATGCACCGGGAGTCGGAGCTGGGTGTGGCGTCTCACTGGCGCTACAAGGAAGGCAAGGCCGGTGATAAAAGTTACGATGCCAAGATTGCCTGGCTTCGCAGCCTGCTCGAATGGAAGGACGAGGTTGCAACAGCTAGCGATTTTGTGGACCAGTTCAAGTCCGAGGTGTTCAGTGAGCGCGTGTACGTGTTCACGCCCAAGGGCAAGATCGTGGACCTGCCGGCCGGCAGCACGCCGCTCGATTTCGCCTACGACATCCACACCGACGTCGGGCATCGTTGCCGCGGTGCCAAGGTCAACGGCCAGATGGTACCCCTGACACGCCCGCTTGCCACCGGCGACCGTGTCGAAGTTTTAACCGTGAAAGTGGGCGGCCCGTCGCGCGACTGGCTGTCGCCACATCTCGGTTACCTGCATACCTCCAAGGCGCGCACGCGCGTGAACCACTGGTTCCGCGAGCAGAACTACGAGGCCAGCGTCGCTGCCGGTCGTGCGGTGCTGGAGCGCGAGTTCCATCGCCTCGGGATCAGCGATATCAAGTTCGAGAAGCTGGCGCAACGCTTCGAGTTCCAGAAGGTCGATGATTTCCTGGAGGCCGCTGGCCGCGGCGACATCAAGCCGGCGCAGATCATGCATGCGATGCAGGAATTTACGGGGCAGGAATTTCAGGCCGAACGACCGGCGATTACGCCGCGTGTGCCAGGCGTGGCACCCAAACCTTCCGGCGTCACCATCCAGGGCATCGGCAACCTGCTGACGCGCATGGCCAAGTGCTGCAACCCGCTGCCGGGCGACCCGATCGTGGGTTTCATTACGCGCGGGCAGGGCGTGACCATCCACCGCCAGGACTGTGCCAACGCGTTGCGCCATCATGACGAGCACGACGAACGCCTGATCGAGGTCAGCTGGGGAGCACAGGCCGGCGTAGCCTACCCGGTCGAAGTGGAGGTGACGGCGCATGATCGCGGCGGGCTTCTGCGCGACATCACATCTTTATTGGCTAACGAAAAAATCAACGTGCTTGGTGTGCGCACGCTCACAGATAAAAATCAGATCGCGCACATGAGCTTCACGCTCGAAATCCCTGATATCGAGGTGCTATCGCGCGTCTTGGCGCTGCTGGATCAGATTCCGAATGTGATGGAGGTGCGGAGGAAGGCGAGTTAACGTTGAGACCAACCGGCGGCCGAAACCACACCAACTCGGGCACCGTCTTTTTCGTCTATCCGGCTATCAATAAAACGGCTCTAAATGCTCAACAGGGGTGGTATCGAGCACTATGGGTAAAAGTTCATACGGTTGTGTAGGTCTGCCGAACTAGGGGCAGGCTGGGTCGTCACAAGACATTCAGAGATGCAATTTTAGCCGACCTTGTCAGAGACACGGCTCTCAGCTTATGCGGAGCCGCGCCTCAAGCCCTGAGGACTCCAGACTTTTCTCGATTGCCTCCGCAATCGCACGTGCCTTGGTGCCATGGCGCTGCGCGGCGTCGCGCTGACCCTGCGCAGCAAGCAGACGAGCCAGAGCGGCCTGCGCGTCCATCTGCAGTCGCACACGACCGATATCCTCCGCCAGCGCCATGGCGCGGGATAATTCTGTTTGCGCCTCTACGTAATCCTTCTCCGCGAGCAACGCCTCGCCGCGCCAGCGTCGCGCGACCGCTTCGAGTTCGCGCAGGCCGTTCGGTTCGGCGATCGCGAGCAGTTCGTCGCCATACGCTCGGCAGCGGCGCGCGTCGCCCGCCGCGAGTGCAATTTCCGCCAACCCATCAATACACCGGACCATCGTATAGCGCTCCGCAGTGCGGCGCGTTTGTTCGAGCGTTGACTCCAGCGCTGACATGTCGACCTTTTGCCCGAGCCGTGACCGTGCGACGGCGAGGTGTGTGTCGATCGAGGCGCGCCAGAACAGGATGCCGGTGTCGCGCCCGAGCGCGAGTCCGCGCTCAAGATGTTCGATCGCCAGTTCGTCCAAGCCTAGGTCGAGCAGGAGATAGCCGATACCAGTGAGAGCGATGAGTTGATAGCGCGCCTGATTGAGGCTCTCGAGCCAGTGCAAGGTCTTTTGCATGCCGGTCCACGCCTCGCCGTAGCGGCCCGTGCAAGCTCGGACATGGTCGAGCCCGAGTAACGTGGGTCCAAAGTGCCACTGCAAGTCGGCGGCACGCGCGATGTCGAGTGCTGCCTCGAAGCTTGCCGTGGCGCGCGGGTAGTCGCCGAGTCCCTTGGTACCGATGAAGGCGTACCCGATCATCATCAGGTTCTCGGACTCGTAACTTTTATCGCCAATCCCGCGGGCCAGTTCGAGTGACTGGGTGTAACACGCGATAGCTGCCGTGGGCTCTGCGTTGGCAAAGTGCGCCTCGCCGCGACCGTGGTAGGCCTGTACCGCAACGAGATCGGTGAAACCTGCACGCTCGCAGATCTCGACCGCCTGCTGGTGGAATCCGATCGCCTCGTGGTTCTGCCCGGTGCTCCAAGCCACGGTCCCAAGATGATAAAGGGTGTCGGCGGCATGACGCTCATCGTTCATCGCACGGGACTCGGCCAGCGCTTCGGTAAGGCAAGCCGTCGCTTCTTTATATTGATCAGCGCGCCGGTAGGCCATGCCCAACTGGATTAGCGCGTCACGGGTCTTTTCGCGCTCGCCGCCGGCGCGCAACACCTCAATGACACGGCGAATATCCGCGACGGCACCTTGCGTCTGCCCGGCCTGCGCGCGCGCCGCACCTCGCTGCTCAAGGAGCATGAGCCCTTGCTGCGCGTCCAGCGACTCCGGATGCTCCTCGGACAACGCGACGGCGCGATCCAGCCAGTGCAAGGCATCGCGCATAGCGAACAACGTCTGCGAATGCTCTCCGGCAAGGATCAGGTAATGCAGTGCCTTGGACCAGACGTGCGCGCGCTCGTAGTGCTCGGCCAGCTGGGCGTCGCGTTCGTGTGTGGCATCTTCACCGCGGCGTTCCAGGGATTCAGCCACCGACTGGTGCAGCAGCCGGCGTCGCGCCCCGCCGATGTCGCGATAGACCACCTCGCGAAGCTTGTCGTGACTGAAGTCGTATACGCCGCCATCGGATTCCTCGCGCAGCAAACGCCGCTTGACAAGCGCCTCCACCGCATCGAGCAGCGGCGCCTCGGGCTCACGTGTTACGTCGAGAAGCGTGTCAAAGTCGAAGCGCCGGCCGAGGACCGCGGCGGTGTCGAGCAGCGGACGGATCGCTTTGGGCACATGCGCGAGCCGCGCGCGCACGGCGGCCCGTAAGGCGTCAGGCAGCAATCCCGGTGCGTCGTTCGTGCGGTGCTCCAGATGCGTCTCGCCCTCACTCAAGGATTGCAGGATCGACATCAGGAAGAACGGATTACCTTCGGTTTCGCGATGCAGGCGTTCGGCCAGGCCGGGTGCACCGGGGGCTGCATCGGCAAGCGCCGCGACAATGCTCTCAGTATCGGCATAACCCAGTCGGGCTAGCGGCACGCGACGTGCATTGGCCTCACGGCGCAAACTCTCGATCAGTTGTGCTAACCGCTCATCGCTGTCGATGGCTTCGTCACGATAGGCGTAGATCACCAGCACCGGGCGCTGGGCGGCATGGCGCGCGAGGTAATGCAGCACTTGCGCACTGGCATCGTCGGCCCACTGAATGTCGTCCACCATGAGAACCGCTGGACGACTGCCTCGCGCTGCCTCAAGAAGTTGGTCCACGGCACGCGAAAGGCGCGCCTGCCGCGCCTCGGGGAAATCGTTCGACAATTGCGGCAGGTCCGGAAAACGCTCGCTGACTTCGGGAACCAGGGCGGCGAGTTCGGCGAGCGACACGGGCGCTAGGGTGTGCAACGCCGCGTCTGATATGCGCTCGAGCGCCTGCGTGACGAGGTTGATCACGGGCTGGTACGGAATCGCGCGTTCGATCTCGTAGCAGTTTGTTGCCAGCGTTGGCATGTTCTGGGCGCGCGCATAGCGCGCAACCTCGCGCATTAACCGGCTCTTGCCGATCCCCGGCTCGCCTTCGATCAGGATGGTGTATCCGGTACCGGCGGTGAGCCGCGTGATGAGTCCGATGAGCAAGCCATGCTCGTTATTTCGTCCAACGAAGGGCGCGGTATCGTTCGCGGCGCCGATGGCCGAATCGGGAGTGGAATGGATCGATGCGGCGGTCGCAGTGTCGGCGGTCGGAGTGGGGTCCAGTCGCAGGCGGTTCGTGGCGTGCAGCGCACGCGCCGCATTGAGGAAATCGCGCCGCTCCTCCTCGGGTATGGAGAGCGAAGCGGCGAGCCGTTCGGCGAGCCGCCGCGAGGGGCGGCGCTCGTCAGCTTCGATCTTTCTGATGGTGAAACCCGAGCAGCAGACCCGTTGGGCGAGCACTTCCTGGGTGAGATCCAGTGCTTTGCGCCGCCGCCGCAACCAGTAGCCAAACGAATGTGTCCGTTCTTGCACGTTGTTTGACCCCTCCGTCGTCTCCGACGCGCAGGAGTCTAGCAGTTTCATTAGCGATTTTGTCCCGCTTTTTGTCCCGCTTTGCGGGACCCCTCATCCTCTTTCTTGGGCTGAAATACGCCTGTCGATCGGCAATACCAGACCCGGATCCGATGACGCGCAGCAGGACCGCGTCGCACCACCCGGACAAGTCCTGATCTACCTCATAAGGAGCGCAACTATGTCAGCAGTCATTTCCAGTCCCTCGCCCGCCGTTGATCTTGCGGCCGTGAAAAACAAGCAGCACATGGCGTGGTCGGCCGGTGACTACGCCGTCGTCGGCACCACGCTGCAGATCGTCGGCGAGTCGCTGTGCGAAGCGCTCGACCTGCGTGCCGGTGAGCGTGTACTCGACGTCGCTGCCGGCAATGGCAATGCGACACTGGCCGCCGCACGGCGCTGGTGCGATGTCGTCTCGACCGATTACGTTCCAACGCTGCTTGAGCGCGGCCGTGCCAGAGCGAGCGCCGAAGGCCTGCCGGTGCAGTTCGAACAGGCAGACGCCGAGAACCTCCCCTACACCGACAACAGCTTCAATGTGGTGATGTCCACTTTCGGCGTGATGTTCACACCCGACCAGGATAAGGCCGCGGCGGAAATGGCGCGCGCTTGTAAATCCGGCGGGCGCATCGGCCTCGCGAACTGGACGCCGTCCAGTTTTGTCGGCGAAATCTTCAAGACGATGGGTAAATACGTGACGCCGGCGGCCGGCGTAAAGTCGCCCGCGCTCTGGGGCACCGAAGCTCGGCTGCATGAACTCTTCGGCGAGCGGCTCGACTCGATAACGATCGAGCGCAGGAACTTCGTGTTTCGCTACCACAGCTCGGTCCATTGGCTGGAAGTCTTTCGCACCTTCTACGGCCCCATGCACAAGGCGTTCGGAGTACTCGATGCGGCGAAGCAAGATGCGCTCGCTGTCGACTTGGTCGCCCTGGCCGAAAAATTTAATCGCGTGAATGATGGCACACTGGTGGCCCCGAGTGAGTACCTCGAGGTCGTTATCAAGTGTAAGTAGTTCGTACATACAACTATTAACATTCCACTCTATAAGGAGCCACAAGATGAACATTAGCGATGTAATGATTCACATCAATGAATCTCTTAGTGAAGAAGCGCGTAGCGCTCTCGAAAATGCCATGCGAAAAATCGAAGGTGTTGTTACGCCAAGGTTTAACGCCGGTAAGGAGCACCTCTTATTGATTGCCTATGACACGGAAAAAACCAACACGGCGGTCTTGTTGGAGAAGGCCCGGGCCGCAGGCTATACCGCCCAACTGATCGGTATGTAAACGAGGCAGTATCGACAACTGGTCAGACGCATTAAGAGATGAGTGCGACGCTTTTGCGAACCCATCAACCATCCATTGAGGAGACATTAACATGAAAAGAATCACAGCTTTCACGTACGGCATCATCTGTTACGTCATTTTCTTTGGGACCTTCTTGTACACCATTGGCTTCGTTGGCAACCTTTTCGTGCCGAAGTCCATTGACTCGACACCGGGCGGTCCGCTGGGACAGGCATTGATGATCAACGCTTTACTGCTCGGAATCTTTGCCATTCAGCACAGCGTCATGGCGCGCCAGGGTTTCAAGCGCTGGTGGACGCGCTTCGTACCGCAACCGGTTGAGCGCAGCACCTACGTGTTGTTCTCGAGCCTGGCGTTGATCGTGTTGTTCGTTTACTGGCAGCCGATCGGCGGCGTAATCTGGCACGTGCAGGACCCGGTCGGTCAAGCTTTCCTCTACGGGCTGTGCATCTTCGGCTGGGGACTTGTGTTGGTAGCGACCTTCCTGATCAACCACTTTGACCTCTTCGGCCTGCGTCAGGTGTGGCTCTACCTGCGCGGGAAACAGGATTACGCGCCTGCGTTTGTCACTCCAGGACTGTATCGGTTTGTGCGTCATCCGATCTATGTCGGTTTTATTTTCGCCATCTGGGCCACGCCGACCATGACTGCGGCACATCTGTTCTTTGCGCTGCTCACGACGGCGTACATCCTGATCGGTATTCGCCTCGAGGAACGCGATCTTGTGGCATTTTACGGCGCGCGCTACAGCCAGTATCAAAAGCAGGTGCCGATGCTGGTACCACGTCTCGGAGCTCGTCCGACCGGGGCCGACGCATAGGCGGCTTTGATTAATCGGGTGGTAAGGCAAGTGCTGCGCCACCCTGTTATCAGGAGAAGAAATTGAACACGGTGACATATAACGTTGAAAAACATTTCTGGAAACGTTTGGGAATAGCTGGATTCGTTTTTTTTCTGGTGAAAGGCCTGGTCTGGCTGGCCGTGCCGGTCGTGATGTACCTGATAGGATACGCGGGTCAGCCACGCCGTGATGTCGAACTCTACCGATTCACTTACTGGGGAAAAATAATATGTCTACGCGGAGAACGTCAAAGACATGGAACACGCCAAACGGATGGCGCGCGAATTCTTCTGCGCGGGCTCCGGCGGCCCGGAACCTTACACCGGCAAGGACATGCTCGCCGCACATAAAGGCATGAACATCAGTGAGCAAGAATACTTGGCGGTGATGGATGATATTGTTGGCGCCATGAGCAAACATAAACTCGATGAGGGCACGAAGAATGACGTGATCGCCATTCTCTACTCGCTGAAGGGAAATATCATTCGCGTATGACATAGCCTGACCCTGCATTCGGGAGGGGTGCGCCTATAAGTGGCGCGCGCCTCAATTTGAACGTTGGGCGTGGAAGAGCAAAGGGGTCATGTATTATAAAAAGCTATATAGTGGACTCCGCCGCCGACTAGAACCGGCAGCCAGACAAAAGAAACCAGGGAGAATGGTCATGGGCAAACGATTCGACAGTATTCTGGGCACCATCGGCCACACGCCGGTGGTTCGCATCAACAAGTTGGGCCCCCAAGGCGTCAATCTCTACGTCAAGGTGGAGTCCTTCAATCCAATGGGTTCGGTAAAGGACCGGCTGGCCTTGGGGGTGATCGAGGACGCCGAACGCCGAGGTGAGCTCAAGCCTGGACAGACGATCGTCGAAGCCACGAGTGGCAACACCGGCATCGGCCTGGCCATGGTCTGCGCCCAGAAGGGCTTTCCCCTGGTCATCACCATGGCCGAGAACTTCAGCGTGGAGCGGCGCAAGCTGATGCGATTTCTCGGTGCCAAGGTCGTGCTGACGCCGGCCGCCTTGAAGGGCTCGGGGATGGTGGCGAAGGCTGAGGAGTTGGCCAAGGCGCATGGCTGGTGGCAGCCGCGCCAGTTCGAGAACCCGGCCAACGCGGAGATCCACGCCCGAACCACCGCCGTTGAAATTCTCGACGATTTCGCCGATGTGTCGCTCGACTACTGGGTCACCGGTTTCGGCACCGGCGGCACGCTGAACGGCGTATCGCGGGTGCTGAAGGAGAAGAGCCCGCATACGCAGATCATCGTCTGCGAGCCGGACAATGCGGCCATGCTGGCCAGCGGCATCGCGCAGGCCAGGAACGGCGACGGATCCCACCGCACGAGCCATCCCCGGTCCCGGCCGCACTTGATGCAGGGGTGGTCCCCGGATTTCATCCCCCGGCTCGTGGAGCAGGTCACGGCGTCCAGCCGCATTGACGGCTTTGTGCTGATCGACGGCACGGACTCATTGCGTTGCGCCAGGGAACTCGCGCGGCAGGAAGGCATCTTCGTCGGCATCTCGGCGGGCGCCACGTTTTCAGGTGCGTTGCAGGTCGCCAAAGCCGCGCCGCCGGGCACCAATATCCTGTGCATGCTGCCCGATACTGGCGAGCGCTACCTTTCCACACCGCTGTTCGACGACGTCGCTGTCGAGATGACCGAGGAGGAGCTCGAACTATCTAGGTCGACGCCGGGATTCCGATTCGATGTCGCCCCGGAGGCAGCACCGGCGTCAGTGGAAGCGGTGGATGCCCTGGACGAAGCGGCAAGCCGCGAGTTCGATGCCATGTTGCGCGACCCGGACCAGCCTGTCGTCATGTTTGCCAACGAGTGGTGTGAGTTCTGCGATTCGGTCCGAAAGGTGTTCTCGAAGTTCGGTATCGCCTACACCTCGATCGATCTCGATTCATCCGCCTACCGCCAAGGCGAACGCGGCGCCAAGATTTACGAGGTTCTCAAGCGCCGAACCGGATCGGTCACCTTGCCGCAGATTTTCATCGGCGGTGACTTCGAAGGCGGTTGCACCGACGTCTTCAACAGCCTGAAGTCAGGCCAGCTGCACACTCGCCTGGAAAAACACGGTGTCACCGTCGACCCGTCCATCAAGACCGACCCCTATGGACTGCTGCCCAAGTGGTTGCACCCACGTTGAACCGGAGTCAATATTGAAAAGTTTCATCGTGAAATACGCCAAAGCCATAACATCTGCAAAAAATGACCTGTCGCCTAATTACCAATGCGCCTCCAGCCCGGTCTTCCAGTTCGATAGAAGCACACCAATGCGGCAGTTTGCTGATGGTCTGACGGCGCTGCAGTTCAGCCGCTCCCGTCCCGGGATTTTTCAAGGTAGTTGCGCTGATTTTGAATGAATACCTCGAGGAAATAACACACCCGATTCCTGCAAAAAAGAATTCCAGGGGGAATAGGTAGCAAAATATGCTGCAGGAAGTCAGTTTTTCAGTGAATGTTGCTGGAAATCATAATGACACCGCCAGCCTGATTTACCTGATTTTGATTGATTCGCGCAAAAACCCTGCAATTTGATTCAACGGCACCTCACGCGGCTGCTTGTCGCGCCGGCCTTTGTATTCGATCACGCCCTTGGCGAGGCCCTTGTCGCCGAGGACGATGCGGTGCGGGATGCCGATCAAATCCATGTCGGCGAAGATGACACCGGGGCGTTCGTCGCGGTCATCCAGCAGCACCTCGAAGCCGGCATGCACCAGCTCTCCGTAGAGTTTATCTATCGTTTCACGGATCTTCTCCGACTTTCCGTAGCCAATGGGCACCAGGGCGATCTGGAACGGCGCGATAGCGTCGGGCCAGATGATGCCGTTATCGTCATGATTCTGCTCAATCGCGGCGGCGACCACGCGCGAAACACCGATCCCGTAGCAGCCCATGGGCATGGCCACCGACTGGCCGGCCTCATTCAACACGGTTGCCTGCAGGGCCTCGCTGTACTTGGTGCCAAGCTGAAAAATGTGACCAACCTCAATCCCGCGGCGAATCGAAAGCTGGCCCTCGCATTCTCCCTTTCCAGAATCGGGGCAGGGATCACCCTCCACCACCTTGCGCAGATCTGCCACCTCCGGTTCGATCGCGTCACGCCCCCAGTTCACATTTATAAAATGTTTTCCATTGGTATTCGCGCCACAGACGAAATCCGAAAGCCGCGCAGCAGATTCGTCGGCGATGATGGTTATTTTCAGACCTGCCGGCCCAATTGAGCCGGGTTCGCAACCGGCGGCCAGCTCCACCTCGCCCGGCGTGACGAACAACAAGGGTTTCGCCACTTGCGGGAGTTTCGCGGCCTTGACCTCGTTCAGCTCGTGATCGCCGCGCAACACCAACGCGATGACACCGCCCGTGCCTTTGACGAGCAAAGTTTTTACGGTCTGCTTCGGGTCTATCTTCAGGAATCGGCTGACTTCTTCGATTGTATGTTTCCCCGGTGTGTCCACGGTCTGCATGGATTTTCCCGGTGCCGGGCGCTTGCCGATCGGCGGCAGCGCTGCCGCCATTTCCACGTTGGCGGCGTAGCCGCACTTCGAGCAGATGGCAATGGCGTCCTCGCCGGAATCGGCCAGTACATGGAATTCGTGCGACTGGCTGCCGCCAATGGCGCCGGTGTCCGCGGCGACCGAGCGGAATTCGAGACCCACGCGTTCAAAAATGCGTGAATAGGTCGCATGTATGACTTTATAGGTCTCGCTGAGCGAGGCCTCATTGATATGGAATGAATAGGCATCTTTCATGAGGAACTCTCGCGCGCGCATCACACCAAAGCGCGGGCGGATTTCATCGCGGAACTTCATTTGGATCTGGTAGAAATTCGCCGGCAGCTGGCGGTAACTCTTGATCTCGCGCCGTATCAGGTCGGTGATAACCTCTTCGTGCGTCGGTCCGAAACAGAAATCGCGGTGGTGCCGGTCAGTCAGGCGCAATAGCTCCGGGCCGTACTGGTCCCAGCGCCCCGATTCCTGCCACAGTTCCGCCGGTTGTACCGCCGGCATCAGGACTTCCAAAGCGCCGGCGCGATTCATTTCCTCGCGCACGATGTGCTCCACTTTTCGCAGCACCCGCAGACCGAGCGGCAACCAGGTGTAGATGCCGGCGGCGAGTTTGCGGATCATGCCCGCGCGCAGCATCAGCTGGTGGCTGAGGGTCTCGGCCTCGGCCGGGGTTTCGCGAACGGTGGAAAGCAGGAATCGGGAAACGCGCATGAATGAGGTTATTCTCGTTGATCGAAACGGGAGTGGAGTATAAGTCAGGAGCGCGGCGCGCCAAAGCGCCGCACGTCCTACGGCAAATCAGACTTATTTGATATTTAGCGCCTCTTTCACTATTCCGTCGAGCAGCTTTTCCACATCCTCGAGCGATTTTTTGGAAGCCGCCGAACCTGCCGAGATCGGCCGGCGGTAGCCGACATACACTGTCTTTGGGTCGTTATGCAGGGTGTAGTAAACAATGATATAGGGACAGAAGACGATGTTGGTGGGATCGGCCTCCATGGTATGTCGCGAGACCACCGCCGAGCAAAATTGCATTGAGCCGGCATTGCCGTAGATCGGTTTGGTGGTGCCGAGGTCCTTGCCGGTACGGTCGAGCATAGCGCCGATATGCGCGGTGTGGTCAATCACCAGCCCGCGGTTGGTGATGGCAATCTCTATGTCTGTCTTGACGTCTTCGTAAGTGCCCGTCTTGCTGTAGAGTTTGAGGTGGTCCGGTCCGGCGGCGAGAGATGGCATGAGCCCGCTGCCTACCAAAGTGAGTGAAAGGATTATAGAAATGGTACGAATCATAAGTCCTCCAGGATGGGTAGTATCCGGCTGCCCCAGTATATCGCAGACAAACCACACTTCCCTCGCGCAACAGAGCGGAGGGAATGTGGAATGAGACGGTGACGCTACAGAATTTGTTCCACCTCAGTAACGGCGCCCATTGCCCATTCCCGGCCCCATGCCACCACCACCGGGTCCCATGCCCCGGCCTGGACCCATTCCACGTCCACGCATTGGAGGTTCATCCGGGAGGGTCACTCCTTTTTCTTTGGCGCGGACTTTCATTAGCTCGTGATGTTCCTTGCGAATCTGTTCGCGCTCCTGTTCGGTTTTCGCGGCGTGCATCCGATCACGATACTCGTCGCGCTCTTGCTGGGTCATGAGCTGAGAGCCGTATATCGGGACCTGATCCGCAGCGTACGACAAGGTTCCCCATGCCGTTAGCATGGCCACCAAGACAGCTCCATAAAGCAATGAACGTTTCATGACACTTCTCCTTTCGATGAAAGGTATCCCTGATACTTATCTAATGATGACACCCGCGATAGACATATCGCCTTGACGGGTATCAAATAACGCGCAAGTTTAAAGATACAGAAAGATCTAAAGTGCGAATTCGAGTCGGGGGGCACGAGCGATGCACGAGATGGGTTCTGCCCCTCGGCGGGATCGTCAGGTTGGATTTACCGCGCAGTCGAGGTTTTTTCTGCCGGCCAGAGTTGAGCCGCCCCGCGTACACCGGAACTGTCGCCATGGGCATTGGGGAGGATCCGCGTGCGCAATTCGTCGTTGAAGACATGGCGCCTGACAAAATCTGGACCCTCACTGTACAGGCGCCGGATATTCGACATCCCCCCGCCGAGCACGACGACGTCCGGATCGAGAATGTTAATGACGACCGACAAGGCCTTACCGAAACGATAAAGATAACGCCGCAAAGCAGCTTCCGCCTGGGTATCGCCCTGTTCGGCCAGCGCCACAATGTTTTTCGCCGCGAGCGTGGCATCACCGCCGTGGCGCGTCCAGTCTTGAACCAGCCCCGGGCCTGACAAAAAAGTCTCCACGCAACCACGTTTTCCGCAGTAACACGGCGGGCCGTCGGCTTCGAGGATATTGTGCCCCCATTCCCCTGCAATATGCTGCGGGCCTTCGTGCAGCTTGCCGTTAATGACGATCCCGCCGCCCACGCCGGTTCCCAGGATGACACCAAACACGATACCCGCGCCCTGGCCGGCGCCGTCAATGGCTTCGGACAGGGCGAAGCAATTGGCGTCGTTGGCGATGCGAATCGAGCGACCCAGAATTTTTTCAAGGTCCTGCTGGATTGGTTTGCCATTGAGGCAAATTGTATTGGAATTCTTGAGAGTATCGGTGCGTGTGGAGATGGACCCTGGGGTACCGACGCCCACGCGGCAAGCCTGACCGGTTTTCTTCTCCAGATCACGCACCAACGTATAGATACTTTGCAGGATCGCATCGTATCCGTCAGTCTGCGGTGTCGTCAGGCGCTTGCGCAGAATGATCTTTTCGGCTTCGTCCATGACGATGCCTTCTGTTTTGGTGCCTCCCAGGTCGATGCCGATCCGAAGCATGATAATTATTCCAGTGCGTGTCGCGGCGCGGGATGTTCGGTGAAAGAAACTGAAAGATACGCCAGTATGGCCATGCCAAGCGATAGGAGATAGGCAATCGGCAGATCGAGCACGTAATGACATATCGTCCACGTTACCACGCCAGTCGCTAACGCCGTATACGCCGCGCGCACATGTCCACGGCGCGTGAACAACCCAAACGCCACCACGGTGAAAACGCCACTGCTGCCAAAGGCCGAGGCCTGCTCCACCAATTCGTAAACGCCGCCCGCGTGGCGCGCCAGCAAATAAGCGAGCAAGCCGCCGGCGACGACGCTCGCCCGCGCAATGCGCACTTTCGCCCTGTTATCCATGGCAGGCCGTAACGGCACGATGAGGTTGTGCGAGAGCAACGCGGCGGCCGCGAGCAGGGCTCCAGCCACGGTGGAAAGGATCGCCGAGGTCATTGCGCCGACGAACAGGATATAGGGAAGCGTCGCCAGATATTTCTGCGCGATCAGTGGCAGCAACTGCTCCGGCTCTTCCAAGCCGGGCAAAAGGCTCACGCCCACCAGACCGATAAACACTGGGATGAGACCGAACAGCAGATAGAGGCTTCCGCCCAGCAAAGCACCGCGGCGCGCTACCTGCGGCGTGTGTGAGGCAAGAATGACGGAAATCAATTCCTGCGCAATCACTGAGCCGAAAATGGGTATCGCCCAGCGTTCGGCCACCTCCCACCAGGGCGTTTCGGGCCCGCCGAATAATCTCAGACGTTCCGGGTCGATTGCCGCCACAGACGACTCGATTCCGCCCGCGGCGGTGACCACGGCACACAGCAGAACCACGAGGCCGATCATCACCGTGATCCCCTGCACCAGATCCGTGATGGCGTTAGCCATCAATCCACCGTAGACGGTGTAGACAATGACGAAGCCGGCAGCGATCCCGATAGCAAGCTCCACATCGAAGGTCGAGGACGCCGAGATAACCTGCCCCAGCGCGCGGATTTGCGCCGCGGCCCACATGAGGGAGGTCGGTACCAGCAACAGCACGGCGAATTTTTCCACGCCGCGCGAGTAGCGGTTCCGGAACAGGTCGGCCAGTGTGGTGAGCTTGCGCCGCCACAACGGCGCCGCGAAAACAAATCCCAACAGGAGCAGGCACGCGGCGTAACCGAAGGGATCGGCGGTGCTATCCGAAAGCCCGCCGCCGTATACCTGGCCGGCGGCGCCGATGCAGGTTTCGGCGCCGAACCACGTGGCAAAAATGGTGAAGGTGGCGAGCCCCGTGCCGAAGCGGCGTCCCGCCAGAAGATAATCACTTTCGCTGCGAACGCGCCGGGCGACGAAGAAGACGATCGCCAGCTGGAACAGCACATAACCGGAAATGCCGATCAGCAGCGGAGACATAAAGGCTTACACCAATTCCTGGTGGATCCAGCGGTCATAAATTGCGCCGGCCTGTACTGTCGACAGGCGCACGCGCAATATTATCCTTCCGGCATGGCCCATGACGATTCCTTCGGTTTTAATTCCGGCAGGTCAATCCTATCCTTATCATTTAGTAAGCCTTAAGTGGCATGCTGGCGACTGCCTTATTTAAATAGATTCAATGGAATCACCTGCAGGCCGAGACCATGACTGGAAACGAAGAACTCTAATCAATAAAGGAGGAGGAGCCAATAACAGCAATTCACGCCCTCCTAATCCTCGGTTTCTTGATGTCCTGCGTATCCGATGTCTCCAGGATTTTTTATTGGGGTCCTGGATAACATGTTGAGAATCCACAGATTCACTGAGAGCTATACATGCTCTGTGCATCATCAAAGAACAGCTGACTCATCTTTATGTCGCTTTAGATAGCAACAGTTGGATGGTTTTCCTCTTGTTTTGCTAAACTAAAAAACAATTATCGAGGAGGGAGAAACCCCTTGAAAATCAGAACCAGTGTCATGTTGGTATATTCCGTTGCGCTAGTGACCTTGCTTGGATTGGCCGCTTGCGGTGGCGGCGGAGGTGGCGGCGGAAGTGGAACGACCTCGAGCGTACAGGTTTCGTGGACGGCCAATCGCGAGACCGCGGTGAACAGCCCGGGAGGGGGCTACAAGGTTTACTATAGCTCCACGGCCGGATTCAATATTGCCAGCGCGAATGTGATAGATGTGCCATACGCTGCTGGCGCCACGCCAACTTCTACCACGCTATCGCTATTAACCGGGACGCATTACATAAAAGTCATCGCGTACTCCACCTTAAATCCAGGGGGAAGCACGCCGTCCGCGGAAATTGCCATCACTGCACCGTGAGGAAGAAAAACCATGCGTAATATCCATGTTATGAGAAAACTCGTTCTCATAAGCGCCATTGTTGGCTTGTTCTTCGGCGCCGTGGCGACGGCGGTCAGTGTTCAATTTCCGGTGCGGCAAGTTAAAAGCCTGCCGGCACCGTCCTATGTGGTGGACGAACTTCTTGTGAAATTCAAGCCCCATGTCGCGGGCCGGTTCAAGGCACAAGCCATCGAGACACATGGCGATCGGCACATTCGTGAGTTAACGCCAAACGGTTATGTTCACGTCAAGCTAAAGCCCGGCACGGGCGTTACCCGCGGCATGACGCTCTATAAAGCCGATTCAAATATTGAATCGGTCCAACCGAATTATATTTACCATGCAACGGCGGTGCCGAACGACATCGATTACGGCCAGATGTGGGGCTTGAAGAACACCGGACAAATGATCAGCGCCGCTTCCTATCCGACCAATAATCCTGGAGTGGCGGGACAAGACATGGATATGGAAGCGGCATGGGACCACGTCAAGGATTGCAACAGTAGAGTCGTCGCCGTGCTTGATTCTGGCGTGAATTACACGCACCAGGATCTGGCCGCCAACATGTGGGACGGGACGGCTGCGGGTTTTCCCAACCATGGGTTCGATTTTCTAGACAACGATAACGATCCCATGCCGCAAGACGCGTACGGTCACGGGACCCACGTGGCGGGTACGATTGGCGCGGTGGGTAACAACAACCTTGGCACGACCGGCGTGTGCTGGCAGGCCAAGATCATGGCGCTTCGCGTTCTTTCCGCCAGTGGTGGAACAACCGCAGCCATCACCCAAGGTGTTAATTTTGCCGTGGCCCATGGCGCGAAAGTCATCAACATGAGTCTCAGCGGTTCAACATTCGATCCCGCATTTAACACCGAAATCACGAACGCGAGAAACAATGGGGTCATTGTCATTGTGGCGGCGGGGAATGAGGCTAACAATAATGACGTCGCATCGACGGTTTACCCCTGCAATTTTTCGCAGGATAATCTGATTTGCGTGGCGGCACTGGATCAGGCCTATGCGCTCGCAACGTTTAGTAATTTCGGGGCCACGAGCGTGGATGTCGGTGCCCCGGGTGTGAATGCAAAGAGCGCATGGCCCGGCCCGACCATCTCGGATGACTTTACCAGCGGCTGGACGCTAACAGGTGCTTTTACAGCGGTGTCGTGTGATCTCGACGGGCCCGGACCCGTGGCGCCATTTCGGATGCTGGTAAACCCTGCCAATTGGTGCGCCTTCGGTTCCTATGCTAACAATGCTAACGATGTGGCTTACAAGACGTTCGACCTCAGCAGTTTTCTTCACGCGAGACTCGGTTTTCTCTTTTTCCTTGACACACAGTTGAACACCGATTTTGCCGGGACGGCATACAAAAGCTCCGGCGGAGACCCCTTCAGCGGCATGAATATTACTGAGGTATCCGGTACCACCAATAATTTTGCGGTTGAGGGATCGGCCGACCTGAATAATTGCCGCACTGCAACCTGTTCGGTGGGGTTTCGCCTGCGATCCGATGCCGCGATTATAGACTTTGGCTTGGGCATACTTGATTTCCAAATTGATACCGTAGAGATGAACAGCAATGTGTACCAAGTTCTTAACGGTACCTCCATGGCGAGTCCCCATGTCGCCGGACTCGCCGCGTTGATCTGGTCGTACAATCCCAGTTACACCTATCCCGATGTGGTAAATTCCGTAAAAAATGGCGGTGAGCCCATTGCTGCACTTTCAGGCATCACGACTACGGGACGCGCCGTGAACGCAATGGGCTCGTTACGGTATATCAACCCCCCGAGTGGTGTCGCGGTGGTGATCCAATAGGAGGTCTCTATTATGGGCCAGCAAGGACGGGGACGTGCGATAGCCGTGCTGGCACTGGCCGCGGGGGCGATCAGCGCCTGTACGATAAATTCACCTCCCGAGACTGCGCCAAGGCTGCGCTCCATGCCGCGAGCGGAGCAGGCGGACCGTGTCCCGGGAGAATACATCGTTACACTCAAGGCAGCTGTTAACGATTACCACCAAGAAGTTCGCAGTGCGTATGCGGGATTTGGCATCATTCACATGAAACCGATCGAAAATAACCGGTATCTTCTGAAGCTGGAGCGGGACCCGGGGCTTTCCGTGATAAAACAAAAAGCAGAGCAAACACCGGCGATTGAGTCGGTGCAACCCAAC
>Ga0224497_10000603_pt1 | contig 24443 bp, 17 predicted proteins | sample SF_Jul11_sed_USG_4_FD_167970 | JGI IMG/M metagenome (GOLD analysis project Ga0224497, IMG submission 167970) | Sediment microbial communities from San Francisco Bay, California, United States - SF_Jul11_sed_USGS_13 | ecosystem: Environmental > Aquatic > Marine > Sediment | place: USA...
CGTGGCATGGCGGACGGCATTGGACCGGCTCAGGACATCGCCGGAGGTGGCGCAAAGATTGGCGCGGAATGCCCGCAGGGAATTCGAGGAAAAGTATACCTGGAATGCCCGCGCCAGACGAATCGTTCGCGCTTTCGACGGTCATCTGAAATGAGCGCTCCCGACTAGAAACGCTACAATGCTTCCCTCTGCACAGCTGGTTCCAGAGTCTGTGGCCGCAAACGAGTAGGCAGGCCTGCTCGTGCTCACCATCGCTTGCATCCCAGCTCATTGAGAGTACTTCACGTTATCAGCGGGCTCGGAACGGGCGGCGCAGAAACAATGCTCCGCCGACTCCTGAGCGCGATACCGAACAAGGAGTATCAGTCTTTCGTGGTGTCGTTGACTGATTCCGGTCCCATTGGGAAATCGATCGAAATGCTCGATGTTCCGATATTCACCCTGGAGATGTCTTCAAAACGCGTGAATTTGAATGCATTCCGGTCGCTTCGCACGATAGTAACGGACACTGCGCCCGACCTTATCCAGGGGTGGATGTATCACGGAAATCTGATGGCCCTGATCGCGAGTTTTTTCTCAAAAGGCGAAACGCCGGTTATCTGGAATATCCGTCATTCCATCGGCGACCTTGGTCGTGAGAAGTTTCTTACGCGTCAGGTAATACGTCTTGGCGCACGCTTGTCGAAGCGCCCGAAAAAGATCATTTACAACGCAACGGTCAGCGCACTTCAGCATGAGGCGCTCGGCTACGAGTGCGGCGGACGTGTAATCATTCCCAACGGTGTTGACCTGACGAGGTTCTCACCGAACGAGGGGACGCGTGCCAAGGTTCGACAACGATTAGGATACGAGTCGAACAGCATCGTGATCGGGTTACTTGCGCGGAGTCATCCTATGAAAGCCCATAAGAGTTTTATCCGGGCCGCTGGAGCAATCTCGCGCGAATTCCACAACACGCAGTTCTTAATGGCGGGTAGAGGAATAGATGCGGAAAATAAAGAACTGATGAGGAGCATCAAAAGCGAAAAGATTGAAGATCGGGTGCGTTTACTCGGTGAGCAGTCGGAGGTTCCCGAGATCCTCACCGCACTGGACATTGTCACGTTGACGTCAGAGTGGGGTGAAGGCTTTCCGAATATCATTGCGGAAGCGATGGCGTGTGAGCGTCCTTGTGTCGTAACCGACGTGGGGGATTCAGGATTTCTGGTGGGTAATACTGGATTGCTTGTGCCGCCTAATGATATTGATGCGTTTGTTCGTGCACTACGCACATTGATATCGGAGGACCGGGTGAAGCGGAATCTCAGAGGAAAAAATGCGCGGTCCAGGATTAGTCAGAATTTCAGCCTTGGACAAGTAGCCATGCGCTACCAGAACTTGTACGGGGAAGTATTGGCGAACGGATAACGCAGGGTAAACATCGAATGTTCTTCGTTCTCGTGAAGTATGGTGGGGCCTGACGTTGGATAGAAACTCTTTGGGTAAAGAGGAGTTTATTTCCGAATTCCTCCTCACATGGCTTCGCGACGATTTTCTTCCTCGCCAAGAACAGGCCGTGCTGAGGAATTACTACGCCAGCTATTGCAAGCACTTTTCCGAAAGAATGCGTCGTCATTACGACGACCAGACCTCGGAGTTGATGGATCTTGTCAGTGCTCTGAATAATCCCTCCGTACTGGAGGTGGGATGTGGTTGCGGCACTGAGTCACTCTGGGTCGCGTTTCGGGGCGCCGAGGTTCGCGCAATTGACGTGAAGGCGTCGCGGATCGAGGTCGCCGCCAAGCGCCTGGAAGTGATTAGAACGATTCTCAACGAGCCTCTGAAATGCGTATTCGAGAAACTATCTTTGTTGGATCTTTCGAACCGATCGCAGTACGACATTATCTGGATGGAACAGACGCTGCACCACTTGGAACCGCGGCGGGAAATTCTTGACAAGCTTGTCGATTTGCTCAAACCCGGCGGGTATATCGTGATCTCAGAGGCAAACTCTTTGAATCCACTACTTCAGATTGTCCTGTTTGCAAAAAGGGGCTGGAAGACCGTTAAGACCTATAAGGACGAGTTCGGCGGTGAGCATCCGTATGGAAATGAGCGAGTGCTCTCGGCGCGTGTCTTGTGTAAGAGTCTGGAAACGCGGGGAATTGAGACAGTAAAGATCAGATATTTTCGAATTTTCCCGAACCACCCAATTTTTGATTCCGCAGCATGGTTGGAGCAGTCCATGCCACGCTGGTTGGTCCCTTTGTTCACGCACTTCAATTACGTCGGCAGAAAGGCCGCTATTTGAGTTGGCACCTCTCCGCGGCAAGAGGTTCTACGACGGCACGCGCGTTTGAACGCTTGTAGAGCCACCCGTGACGCCGGTGGCGGAGCGGGGCCAGGTATTACATACAGGCGTTCGGGACGTATCCGTCTCGATTAGGACCATTTCCGCAAGTGCGACTGATTTCTGAGCGGTCAAAATCTCAGTGGAACGACAGCCGCAAATAGTGGGGGTGACCGGCCGGCCACTCTCGAAGCAGGGGACGCGCAGGTCGAAGCTCATTTTTGTCGTCACGGAGGATTGGTATTTCTGTTCACACAGGCTTCAACTTGCGATGCGGGCTCAGAAGGCTGGCTTTGATGTGACGGTGATCACTCGCGAGAGTCAGTTCGGGGACGACATTCGCGCGAACGGTATTCGGCTCATTCCGCTGGATCTCCATCGGGGTAAGGTGAGCGCTTTACGCGATATGTTCACCGTTTTTTCGTTGTGGCGCATTCTCCACAGAGAACGGCCGGACGTCATTCATAACGTCGCTCTGAAACCCGTAATTCTCGGTACTCTGGCGGCGCGGATGGCGCGTGTGGGTTCGGTGGTAAACGCGCTTGCGGGCCTCGGCTATGCATTTACCTCTTCGGATTGGAAAGCACGTCTGCTTCGATTCATAGCAAGATTCGCGTTCAGAATTCTCTTTCAGAGCGCGTCGGTTCAGGTCATCGTCCAGAATGTGGTGGATGAGGAAATCGTGAGAGATCTCGGCATATCGGCCGAGCGTATCAAGTTAATTGCCGGATCCGGCGTGGATCTCGCTTCATTTCGGCCCAGCCCTGAGCCGAATCATCCAATCACGGTTGCAATCGTGTCACGGATGCTCAGGGATAAGGGCGTTGGGGAGTTAGTGGACGCGGCACGCATCCTCCGGCAAGGAGGATACAGCGTTGTCGTACGACTCGTGGGCCCCGTTGACCCGGAGAATCCCTCTAGCATTTCGGAATCCACGCTTCTTGCCTGGAATCGAGAGGGAATTGTCGAATGGCTGGGCCCGACAAGCGATATCGCAGGCGTTTGGGCAAACGCGCACATCTGCGTATTGCCGTCATATCGGGAAGGACTGCCGAAATCCCTGCTTGAGGCGGCCGCATGCGGACGTCCCATTATTACCACTGACGTTCCAGGTTGCCGGGACGTTGTAATTCACAATCAGACGGGATTGCTTATTCCGCCGAGAGATTCCAAGGCTCTCGCGGAGGCGATTGTCCGACTAGCGGAGGACGCCGATCTTCGCGCGCGTTTGGGAATCGCCGCTCGTAGCCGCGTAAAATCACATTTCTCGATCGATGAAATCGTGGAGCAGACCCTGGCAGTTTACCGCTCGGTTCGGGCGACGGCCTGAATTTCATGATCTCCATCAACACTGCTCTGGTCACTGGCGCAACGGGTTTTGTCGGCTCGACTCTATGCAAAATGTTGGCGGCGCGACAGGTGCAGGTTCATGCACTTGCACGACATGCCTCAGAGGGCCCGTGGGACAAATTTGTCGCTGCTGACATTGGCTCGGGCCCGCTACCCATCGACGCCTTTCGCGGCATCGACACGGTCTTTCATTGCGCTGGAAAAGTTCACGCGCTTTCCGAGACGGGAACTGACGAAGTTGATTACATTCGACTGAATATTGACGGTACACGCAACGTGCTCGAGGCCGCGGCCGGAGCTAACGCTAGGCGCTTTATTTTCACCAGCAGTATCAAGGCCGGAGGCGAGGGCAGCGACGTGTGCCTCGATGAGGCGATGGAGGACAACCCTGAAACCCCTTATGGGCGCACCAAGCTCGAGGCGGAACGCCTGGTATTCAAGTATGCGCGGCAGTACAAGATGCATGCCGCTGTTCTGCGCTTGCCGCTGGTGTACGGCCCCGGCTATAAGGGCAATCTTGAGCGTATGCTCGAAGCGGTGGCTGCCCGGCGCTTCCTGCCATTGCCGGAATTCGGCAATCAGCGGTCCATGGTGCACGTGGAGGACGCGGCCGAGGCGGCCATACTCGCCGCCGAGATGCCGGAAGCGAACGTGCAGACCTATATCGTTACTGACGACCGTCCGTATTCCACCCGTGAGATTTATACCCTGATGCGCGTGGCATTAGGCCGGAGAAGACCGCGTTTGAGCATACCGGTCAAAGCGCTGCGCGCGGTGGCGCGTTTCGGAGACATGCTGGGGAAGGTGCGGGGCAGGCGATTCATTTTCGACTCCGACGCATTGGAGAAACTCGCGTCGTCGGCCTGGTACAGTTCGAGAAAGATCGAGACAGAGCTGGGATTCAAACCCGCCTACGATCTGGAAAAGGCTTTGCCGGAGATGGTCGCCGAGCTCCGAGCTGGGGCCTTTCGCAAATCGCAGCCGGCGCCGTCATCGTGACGTTTGTAATCTTGTTTCTTCTTGCCAGCATTGCATCGTCGGGGGTGACCTGGTTGCTGATCTCGAGCCGTCTCAGAGGTCATTTGATGGACCATCCCAACGAGCGGTCTCTGCACGACACGCCGACGCCCCGCATCGGCGGCATCGGGATCTGCGCCGGCGTGCTGCTGGCATTCGCCGCCCTGACGGCCCTCGAGTACGGGATCTCGGCGACCTTTGCGTATTTGGCAGGAGGAGCGCTTATCGTTCTCGTCATCTCCTTCATTGATGACGTGCGGTCTCTGAGGGTCGCGTTCAGAATTCCGTTTCATTTTCTAGCCGCGGGATTGGTAATCGTCGCCGGCCTGAGCTTGCAAAAAATATCAATTGGCGGCGTAGTTATAAGGTTGACAGAAACCGTGGGCGTTATTGTTTCTGTTCTCTACGTAGTATGGATGGTGAATCTCTACAATTTCATGGACGGCATGGACGGATTCGCTGGCGGGATGGCGGTTATCGGCTTCGGTGTGCTTGCGCTGCTGGCGGCAAACGACGGTTCGTCGGTCATCGCCGGGACGTCCGTAGCCATTTCGGGCGCGGCGCTGGGATTCCTCCTGTTCAACTTTCCGCCGGCTAAGGTTTTCATGGGCGACGTGGGAGCGTCCACCCTTGGCTTTCTCGCGGCCGGATTGTCCCTCTGGGCGGACCGTGAAAATATCGTCCCACTTTGGATTTCCGTGCTCATCTTCTCGCCATTCATCGCCGACGCGACCGTAACGCTTGTCCGCAGGGCGTTTAATCGGGAGCGGGTTTGGCGCGCCCATCGCAGTCACTACTATCAGAAGCTGGTCCGCCTGGGCTGGGGCCATCGCAAGGCGGTAATTTCTGAATACCTCTTGATGTTGGCATGCGGTGTCTCCGCGATTGTTGCTGTTCAAATGGAGTCCGGCGGGAAATGGATTGTGCTAACTTTATGGTTGATTGTGTACGGGGTTTTGATTCTTTCGATCCACCGGCTGGAACTGAGAAAGGGCGTTCATGAATCTACCGAGACTGTTTGAGCGGCTGAAGAACCGCACCGCAGCGTTGACCCACGACTTGATCATGGTGCCGGTCGCCTGGCTGGGCGCGTTCTGGCTGCGCTTCAATCTTGGCGAAATTCCTACGAATCACCTGGATGCGGCGCTCACTGCTTTACCTTTCGTCATAGTCGCCCAGGGCGCAGTGTTTTGTTATTTTGGCCTTTATCGTGGGGTCTGGCGATTCGCTTCGGTGCCCGATCTGCTGCGCATTGCCAAGGCCATCGGCGTTGGCGTGGTGGCGGCCGCGCTGCTGATTTTCTTCACCACCCGCATGCAGGACGTGCCCCGCTCGGTATTTCCGCTTTACGCCATTCTTCTGCTCATGCTTTTGGGCGGGCCCCGGCTGCTCTACCGCTGGTACAAGGACCGCGAGCTTTACATCGCCAGCGGAAAGCGGGCCCTCATCGTGGGCGCGGGCGCGGCGGGCGAGACCCTGATTCGCGAACTCCTTCGCGATCGCAGCAACGGCTACCATCCGGTGGGTTTCGTCGATGACGATATCGAAAAGAAGGGGCGGGAGATTCACGGCGTTCGCGTGGTCGGCAGAGTGAAGAATATCCCGGCCCTGGTGAAGCGTATGGACGTAGGCCTGATTCTCATTGCCCTGCCGTCAGCAACGTCAAGGGAGATGCGTCGAATCGTCAGTGTCTGCGAGGGGACCGGAGCGCCCATGCGCACCTTGCCTGCGCTCGATGATCTGGTCTCAGGCCGTTCCGTCGTCTCTGAGCTCCGCGATATCTCAATCGAGGATCTGCTGGGCCGGGAGCCCGTGTCCCTGGACTGGACTGGCATTAAATCCGGGATCCGTCATAAGACGGTGTTGGTCACGGGCGGTGGAGGATCCATCGGTGCGGAACTCTGTCGCCAAGTCGCGCGGCTGGGTCCCAAGCAGCTGGTGGTGTTCGATCAAAGCGAGATGAACGTTTACGCCATTGAAATGGAATTGCGCAAAAAACACCCGAATCTGCCGCTCTCGGCGCTGCTTGGCGATGTCTGCGATCGCTCGGCGGTGGAGCACGCATTTCGTCAGTGGCGACCGGAAATCGCGTTCCACGCCGCGGCCTACAAGCACGTGCCCATCCTCGAGCACCAGGTGCGCGAGGCGGTGCGCAACAACGTCCTCGGTACGGGTAACGTCGTCCGCGCTGCCATCGCAAACGGCTGCGGCACCTTTGTGTTCATTTCCACCGACAAGGCGGTCAACCCCAGCAACGTCATGGGGGCGAGCAAGCGCGTAGCCGAGATGTATTGCCAGAACGCCGGCCGGCAAAACGGCACAACCCGCTTTATCACCGTTCGTTTTGGCAACGTGTTGGATTCCGCCGGCAGCGTGGTGCCCCTGTTCCGTAGACAAATTGCCGACGGCGGTCCGGTCACGGTCACCCACCCGGAGGTCAAACGCTACTTCATGACCATCCCCGAGGCCTGTCAGCTCATTATGCAGGCGGCGGTCATCGGGAAGGGAGGCGAGGTGTTCGTGCTGGACATGGGCGAGCCGGTAAAGATCAGCTACCTGGCAGAACAGATGATCCGACTCTCCGGGCACTCCCCTGGAGAGGACATCGAGATCCACTACATCGGCCTTCGTCCCGGAGAGAAGCTTTTCGAGGAACTGTTTCACCCGGACGAGGCGCTGACCCAGACCACCCACGACAAAATCCTCCTGGCCCGCTCCCGGGAGATGGACCCGCCCGCCTTCAACGCGGCAATCAGCCGGCTCGAATCCGGTGTAGAAGGGAACGACGCTGAAGTCCTGAAGTCCGCTCTCGCCAGTCTCGTGCCCGAGTTCTCCGGGGGTCCCAAGGCGGCACCTTCCAACGTCATTTCCCTGGAACAGGCCAAGAGGTGACCCTGCGCGTGCGCAAGGCGGTGTTTCCCGTCGCGGGCCTGGGCACCCGCTTTCTTCCCGCCACCAAGGCGAGCCCCAAGGAAATGCTGCCGGTGGTGGACAAGCCCATCATCCAGTACGCGGTTGAAGAGGCCGTGGCCGCCGGCATTACCGAGCTGATTTTCATTACAGGTCGAAACAAGCGGGCCATCGAGGATCACTTCGACCGCGCGGTAGAGCTGGAAACGGCCCTTCAGGCGCGGGGCAAGACCCGCGAGCTGGAAGAGCTCAAGGCGCTAATCCCCGAAGGTGTCGCCTGCGTCTATATCCGCCAGGCGGAGCCCAGGGGCCTCGGCCACGCGGTATTGTGCTCAAAGGCCGTTGTAGGGGACGAGCCCTTCGCGGTGCTGCTTCCCGACGACCTCATCGACGACGGCAACCGCGGCTGCCTGGCGCAGATGACCGCCACCTTCGAAGCCGACCGCTGCAGCCTGGTGGCGGTGGAAACGGTGCCCCAGGAAGACACCGACAAGTATGGCATCGTCAGCATCCGGAACGGTAAAGGCCGGGCGGTGGAGATGGCGGGAATACTGGAGAAGCCGGCGCCGGCAGACGCTCCGTCCACCCTGGCGGTGGTCGGGCGCTACATTCTGACCCCCGGCATTTTCGCCGAGCTGGAAGCCACCGGCGAGGGCGCCGGTGGAGAGATCCAGCTCACCGACGCCATTGCCCGCCTGCTTAAGAAGGAAACCGTGAAGGCATTTCGCTTTGAGGGCAGGCGCTACGACTGCGGCAGCAAGCTGGGCTTTCTCGAGGCCACCGTGGCGCTGGGTTTGAAGCACCCTGAGATTGGCGACCAGTTTCGGGCGCTACTTGCGGCGTTTCAGGACTGAAGCCCGGGCCGAATTCGAACGCTTGCGCGCAAGCGCTCTTATCTAGGATGAAAATTATCCGGCCGGGACCGCGGAGACCGTGGTCAACGGCGAAATGGGAATTTTATTGCTGCGTATGCCTCTGCCGTAAATGGCAGAAAGCTTCGGCATTGTAATGCTGACTCCTGGCCTACCCCTTATGCGCTTCGATCGGCATGCTTTGGCCGCCGGAATGACAGATCCCTTTAATGTGCGGAATCAGTGGAATTCTTACTGCGCCCGGGAGTGATTTCGAGACGCTTCGAGCGCGTGTCAGCCGCATGAGCGACACGCTGACTCACAGAGGTCCCGACTCGAGCGGCTGCTGGATCGATTCTGATGCCGGAATTGCTTTCAGTCACCGCCGACTTTCGATTATCGATCTTTCCAACACTGGAAATCAGCCGATGCAGTCATCATGCGGCCGATTGGTAATCAGCTATAACGGTGAAATCTATAACGCAAGTGAATTACGTTCGAAATTACGACGATCTGGAAGAAAGTTCCGTGGCACGTCGGACACCGAGGTTATTCTCGAAGCTTGTGCCGAATGGGGTATTGAGCGAGCAACGACAGAGACCATTGGAATGTTTGCGTTCGCAATCTGGGAAAAAACCCACCGATGCCTTTATTTGGTACGTGACCGCCTCGGCATAAAACCGCTTTACTATGGGCAATTTAACGGTGATTTTTTGTTTGGCTCCGAGCTCAAGGCGATTCTCGCCGCCGTAAAGTTCACCCCAAGTATAGACGCGGGAGCGTTGCGGGCGTTTATGCGTCTTGGCTACGTGCCAGCGCCACACAGCATCTTCAAGAACGTGGGTAAGCTCGAGCCCGGCGTTATTGTCAGGGTTTCTCCAGGCGGTGAAGTGAATCGCAAACCATACTGGCAGCTGGGTGACGTGGTTCGTCGACAACGTATGAGTGTCCAGCCTAAGGATGACATGGAGCTCGTCGACGCGCTGGAAGAGCTGCTGTGCGATTCGGTTAAGCGGCGAATGATCGCGGACGTTCCGCTTGGCGCATTCCTTTCAGGCGGCATCGATTCATCGACCGTGGCCGCACTGATGCAAGCCTACAGTAATCGCCCGGTGCGGACGTTTTCGATTGGATTCAATATGCCGGGCTATGACGAGGCGAAGCATGCCGAAGCTGTTGCCCGCCATTTGGGCACCGATCATACCGAGCTTTATGTTGAACCTTCCCATGCGCTCGATGTTATCCCTAGGCTTGCAGATATTTACGACGAACCATTCGCCGACTCGTCGCAAATTCCCACGTTTCTTGTCTCTGAATTAACCAGGCGTCACGTTACTGTCTCACTCACTGGAGACGGTGGCGACGAGCTTTTCGCCGGATATGACCGTTACGTAAATGTCGCGAGGCTGATGAGTTGCCTCAATATGGCCCCTCGCGGCCTTCGTAAGCTTGCCGCAGCTGCAATCAGGTGTCTCTCGCCAGGAGCTTGGGATCGCCTGGGTGCCGTCATCCCGGAGAAAAAGCGTCCGAGATTATTTGGCGAAAAACTCTACAAGCTCGCCGACTTTATTAGCGTTAGTCCTAATGAAGCATACCTTAGACTTGTTAGCTTTTGGGATAAGCCTGGAGAAGTCGTCGTTTCTGGAGACGAGCCTAAAGGTGTTTTATGGGATTCAGCTCGACCGGCCTGGCTGAAAGATGATATCGCGTGGACTCAATATTTAGACATCCTCACCTATTTGCCCGACGACATCCTGACGAAAGTAGATCGTGCCAGTATGGCTGTGTCTTTGGAAGCTCGTGTTCCGTTGCTCGACCATCGAGTTGTGGAATTTGCGTCCGGGCTCCCGCGCCAGTTCAAAGTGCGGCGTGGTGTAAACAAGTGGATTCTTCGTCAGATACTCTACCGGCGCGTACCGAAGCATATCGTGGAGCGACCGACAATGGGTTTCAGTGTCCCCATTGACGAGTGGCTGCGCGGTCCATTGCGGGACTGGGCGGAGGATCTCCTCGACCCGGTATCTCTCGCCGAATCGGGGCTGCTCGCACCGGGAATAATCCGAGGCCGTTGGCGGGAGCATAAAGACCGGGTCAGCAACTGGCATTCTTCTTTATGGAACGTACTCATGTTTCAGGCGTGGCACAAACGTTGGATGGGTAACGCGTGGGGGTGAGTTGCGCGATGTTCACTATGAATGCAGCATGCTTCAAGGCCGCGAAGCGTTCGTTGCTGATGGTGCACGATGTAGTGCCTTGATATTTTCGGTAATTCTTCTCTGTCACCCGCTGGTTCTGTAGAAAAAATGAATGTTAGGCCCGGTGCCGGCGCTAAATCGAACCTCCTCTTCGTCGTCACCGACGACCCGCGTTGCTGCTGGCATCGAAGTCCGCTGGCGCGCGTCGCACCCTAGGACTAACGCGCGCGGGTGGGCGCCTGAAAGGTTTGTTTGAGGAGCGCCCTTGGGGGCGAGCTTCCTTTTAGGCGCTTACGAAGGTTCGCCCGCGAGCGGGCTCCTACAGGAGTCGTTAAAGCCTCTGGGTGACCTCTGAAACGCGGGGTTGCCCGCGAAAATTCTCGGGTCGCAATTGAAAACGGCCCGTTCGGGGTGTACCCGGACGGGCCGTTTGTCGTTCCTAGGGCGAAAAGACTTCGGGGCTTCAGACCGGCGCTTCGGATACGGTAGCCCCGTCCAGGCTCCCGGCCGCCTGACCGGCGCCCGGAATGCGGCGGTTCTCGGCCGCCAGCGCCCGTTTCCGGGCAAGTAGGCCATCTACGATCTCTGGGATACGTCCGCGCTCAATACCCATGTCCCTGAGCCGCCAGCCGGGCATCCGATAAAGTGCCCGTATCGCGGACTGACGCGCGCTGTGCTCGACAATCCAGCGAAGGATGCGCGGGATCCGTCCCCAGCGTGTTTTTGACGATTCCATTTTGATGACCTGCTCGAAAGTTGAGTGAAATTTTCAGCGATTAGACACCGAAGGTAGGAACGGTTCCTGAACAAGTCAATGGAGGGCTAAGGATTTTCAACTATTTGCCAATCCGGTCACATTCACTCGAGCACCTCGAGTCAATGCAGGTCGAAACAACTTGTTTTTAAGGACCGGGGGGACGGTTACGGCTCATTCTTTATGCCGTCACGATCAACAATCAGCCATCAAGACTCCTTGTATTCTGGCCGCCCGCCACTTTCCCGTAGACTTGGGAATCAGGCTCTCAATTTGGTTGGAAACTGGCTATGGATTTCGCCGACCGTGTCGTCTTGATAACCGGTGCTGCCCGCGGCCTCGGCCGGGAATACGCCGTCCACTTTGCCGCCCGCGGAGCCAGGGTGGTGGTTAGCGACCTCAGGGACTGCCGGGACACCGTTGCCGCCTGTAAGAAGCAGGGCGGGGACTCCCTCGGCTCCGTCACGGACGTCACCGATCTGGACAGCGTCAACCGCATGGTGGAGAGCGCAAAGGAGTGCTTCGGCCACATCGACGTACTGGTCAACAACGCGGCGCTGTTCGGCAATCTGACCTTCGCCCCCTTCGATGCCCTGCACGAGTCCGAGTGGGACGCCGCCATGGCGGTCAACGTCAAGGGAATATGGAACTGCTGCCGCGCCGTGGTGCCGGTCATGCGGGAGAGCGGGGGCGGGTCCATCGTCAATGTCAGCTCTCTGGCCGCCATCTACGGCATGCCCAACGGACTGCATTACACCGCTTCCAAAGCGGCCGTAATCGGCCTGACCAGGGGGCTGGCCCGCGAGGTGGGTCGCTACGACATTCGCGTCAACGCGGTTGCGCCGAATATCGTCGAGACCGAGGCGGCCGGGGAGTTCTTCGGCGAGGCCACCCAAAAAATGCTCGATGCCACCCGGGCCCAGCAGTCCATTCGGCGAAGGCTTGAACCGGGCGACCTCGCCGGCACCGTGCTCTGGCTTGCCAGCGACCTCTCCCGACACGTCACCGGGCAGACGATTATGGTGGACGGGGGGACGGTGTTTCTTTGATTGGTAATTAGTGGAAAGTAATTTGCGAGACCGCGCCGAGAATCGAATTGTGCCACCGTGTTCCGGATCGGCCGTTCTCGATTAGCGAAGTGGAAGGACCCCTGTGGGAGCGAGCTTGCTCGCGAGCCTTGTAGGAGCCCGCTTGCGGGCGAACTTTCCAGAGCCTGTACTGGGTTCGCGCCCAAGCGCGCCCCTACGGAAGGTATAGAAAGGCCGAAAGAAGTTTTGTCTAGACCGTATAATTGATTCGCTGATCTGAACACAGACATCAACCAAAGGAGTGGTTGAGGTGAAGATCTACCAGGGAAAGCGTCTCCGAAAGGGGCGATTTTCGGAAATACATCGCCCCTATCTTCTCACGACGGTCACATTCGAACGTCAAAGGATTTTCCGGGATCTGTTTCTCGGCCGCCTGGTGGTGGCCGAGATGCGCGAGGTCACGGAACGTAAGCTGGTCGAATCGCTGGCATGGGTCATCATGCCGGATCACGTACATTGGCTGGTAACGCTTCGTGCTGTTGATCTCGGAACTCTGATGAACCGAATCAAATCCAGGAGCGCCGTTGCAATTAACCGGCACAAGACCAGCTCCGGCCCCGTGTGGCAACGGGGATTTCATGATCACGCGATTCGTGCGGAAGAGGATATCCGGGATGTTGCGAGATATGTCGTCGCCAATCCTCTGCGTGCGGGACTTGTCAGAAAGCTCGGTGATTATCCTCTGTGGGATGCGATATGGCTTTAGGCCGGAACGCCCCCTGAACCATCAGAAGGTTCGCGCGCAAGCGGGTTCCTACAGCGGGCTTAGTCCAGCTAAACGTTAGCGATCACCCATCAACCCGCTTTAGAGCGATCTCCCAGTTTTCCTCGTCCAACGTGTGCTGCGCCATGTGGGCGTCTTCGGGCATGGAGTCGGGCCACTCGGAAGCCAGGGTTTCCGACATCAGATAGTCGCGGTGCTCTCGGATCGCCGCCTCGACGCCCTTGCTGCCCGATACCTTGAGCGCGATGCGGTCGGAGACCTGCAGCCCCGCCTGCTTACGCGCATCCTGCACCGTGCGCACCATCTCCCGCGCCAGGCCTTCACGCAGCAGCGCCGTATTCAGGTGCGTATCCAGTCCCACCAGGTAGCCGCCTGCCTCGGCGCAGGCGTAGCCTTCCGCCGACTCTGTTTCCACCAGCACGTCGTCGGGCCCGAACTCGAGAGTCTGCCCGCCGGCGACCACGTTAAAGTTTTCCCCGGCAGCCACCGCAGCGGCGATGGTGGCGCCGTCACCCTCGGAAAGCGACTTGCGGATGGCCGGAATGAGTTTGCCGTAGCGCTTTCCGATGCGCGGCAGGTTGGGCTTGATACGGTAGGAGACGAGCCCCGCGTCCCGGGCGATGATTTCCAGCTTCTTCACGTTCAGCTCTTCCAGCACCTGGTCTTGGTGCAGCTCGATGGCGGTGACCGCTTCAGCGCTGGGCGCGCGCACCAGGATCCGGGAGAGCGGCTGGCGCACCCGCAGTCGGGTTTCATTGCGCGCAGCACGTCCCAGATAAACCACACGCTGGACCACGTCGAAATCGTAGATTAGGGCCTCGTCGTGCTTGGACTCGTCCACCTCCGGCCAGTCGCTCATGTGCACGCTGAATGGCGCGTCGTCGCTCACCCCGCGGACGAGGTTCTGGTAGACCGACTCCGACAGAAACGGCATCAGCGGCGCGAACAGACGGTGGGTGACGGCAAGACATTCATACAGCGTCAGATAAGCCGCCTGCTTGTCCTCGCCCGCCGCGGCTTTCCAAAAGCGCGTACGGTTGCGGCGCACGTACCAGTTGCTGAGCTGATCGACGAAGCGTTCTACCGCCTCGCCGTATTCGCGGGCGTCGTAGTTGTCCAGGCACCCCGTGGCGACCAGCACCGTCTCCTGAAGCAGCGCCAAGATCCAGCGATCGATCTCGGGGCGGTTGGCAAGCGGCACGTCTTTGCTCAGATCGACGCGGTCCAGTCGCGCGTACATGACGAAAAACTTGTAGGTGTTCCAGAAGGTGTTCAGAAACGTGCTGGCGACGTCGGCCACCATGTCCACGGAAATGCGCTTTTGCACTTCCGGCGCGATGCGCGCCGCCAGATACCAGCGCAGCGGATCGGCGCCCACCGAATCGAACACGTCGTACGGGTCAACGATGTTGCCCTGCGACTTGGACATTTTCTTGCCGTCCTTGTCGACGATATGGGCGAGACAAATGCAGTTGCGGTAGGCGACGCTGTCGGAAACCAGCGTGGCGATGGCATGCAGGGTGTAGAACCAGCCGCGGGTCTGGTCGATGGCTTCGCAGATGTAGTCCGCGGGAAAGTGCTGCTCGAACTTGTCCGCGTTCTCGAACGGATAGTGCCACTGGGCGTAGGACATGGCACCCGAGTCGAACCAGCAGTCGATGACTTCGGGCACGCGGTAATACTCGCGGCCGTCGTCCGGATGCACGAAAGTGATGTCGTCCACCGAGGGACGATGCAAATCGACGTCGCGCAAGGATCGTCCCGTGAGCTTCTCCAGCTCTTCCAGCGAGCCAATGCAGATGAAGTCGCCCTCGCCGTCGGTCCACACGGGCAGGGGCGTGCCCCAGAAGCGCTCGCGGGACAGCGCCCAGTCCACGTTGTGCTCCAGCCAGTTGCCGAAGCGTCCGTCGCGAATGGACTCCGGCACCCAGTTGATGGTCTTGTTGAGCGCCACCAGGCGGTCTTTGTATTCGGTGGTGCGGATGTACCAGGCGTTTTTGGCGTAATAGAGCAGGGGATCGCCGGTGCGCCAGCCGAAGGGATAGTTGTGCAGGTATTTCTCCGCGCGGAACAAAAGTCCCCGCTCCTCGAGCAGCTCGATGATGATGGGATCGGCGTCTTTGAAGAACTTTCCGGCGACGGGCTTCACCCCCGGCAAGAAGTGGCCGTCGAGGCCCACGCCGTGAACCACGGGTAGCCCGTATTCCTTGCCGAGCTTCAGGTCGTCCTCGCCGTAGGCCGGAGCGATGTGCACCACACCGGTGCCGTCCTCGGTGCTGACGAACTCCGCCGGGCGCACCCGGCAGATATCGCCCTCGGCGGGTAAGTAATCGAACAGACGCTGGTATTTCAGCCCCACCAGCGCTTCACCCTTGACGGTTTTGACGACCACCCAGGGAATATCGCGGAGTACCGACTCGATCAACGCCTCGGCGATGATAAAGGTTTCGTCCTCGCAGCGGACGTAGGCGTAATCCACCTCCTTGTGCACCGCCAGCGCCAGGTTGGACGGCAGCGTCCAAGGCGTAGTGGTCCAGACCAGAAACGACGTAGCCGGATCGTCCTTGAGCCGGAAACGTACGGTCACCGAGGGGTCTTCCACCTCCTGATAACCCAGCGCCACCTCGTGGGACGAAAGTGTTGCGCCGATGCGCGGGTCGTAGGGGACCACCTTGTAGTCCTGGTAGATGAGGCCCTTGTCCCAGATCACCTTGAGCAGGTACCAGACGGACTCGATGTAGTCGTTGTCCAGGGTGTAGTAGGCCTGGTCCATATCCACCCAGAAGCCCATGCGCTTGGTCATCTTTTCCCAGTCGCCGATGTAGCGCATCACCGACTCGCGGCAGCGACGGGTGAACTCCGCAATGCCTACTTCTTTCTCGATGCGGCTCTTGTCGAAGATGCCGAGCTCTTTTTCCACTTCGTGCTCTACCGGTAGCCCGTGGGTGTCCCAGCCGGCTTTGCGCGGGCAGTGAAAGCCGCGCATGGTCTTGTAGCGTGGGAACAGATCCTTGAAGGTGCGGGCCAGCACGTGATGAATCCCGGGCTTGCCGTTGGCCGTCGGGGGACCCTCGTTCCAGGTGTAGATCGAACCCTTGCTCGAGTGCTCCAGCGTGCGGTGGAATACGTCGTTTTTTTGCCAGAACTCGAGAATGTCGTTTTCGAGCTTCGGGCCGTCGTAGCGGTCTGCGACTTCCTTGAATGCCATCTCTGCCACTCCACAAACAAAAACGCCCCGGAGAGCCATGGGTATCGGTTGCGGACCGGCTGTTCAGCCGGCAGCGCCGATTCCGATACCCGTGTTCTCCGGGGCGATGTCGCCTGGGCGTCTTAAGCTGCAGGCTGCGGTCGCGGTACCACCCGGTTTTTCCGCCGCCTCGCGGCAAGCGGCCTCAGAGGGTTCGCTCAAACCCCGGTCCGTTCACGGCGACCATCCGGCTGAGCCTACTGGACCCAAGGTCGTTCGGTCAGCAGCTCCAGGGGGATATTCACCGGGTGCTGGGCGCGGGGCTCACACCGTCTCCCGCTCGCTTCAGCCCGCCAAAAAACCCGGCTACTTGGCCCTTTCAACGCCTTTGAATCTCGGGATTCTAGCCCATCTTGCCCGTTAAAGGGCAAGCGGCGGCGTTCTGAGGGAGGACGTCGGCGAGCGAGTGATTAGTGATTGGTGATTGGTGATTAGGAGCACGCGGACCCCAAGCCTCTGCACGGGCGCCACCGGAACCAGGGAAGATATCGGAGACGGTAAATACTAACCGGGGAGTGAAGTTCTCGCCCCCGCCGTATCTTGGGTTGGCGGGATATAGCCGCCGGTGTTGGCGGCTTGACTCAGTTGGATTCGTAGCTCGAATAAAAGACTGCTGGCGTAGCCTGGCTTTTTGTTGTTCCGACCTATGGCGATGCACTGTCGCCATAAACGCACGCTGTCGCAAAGGTCACTTTGAACTCGGCGCTATCGGAATTTCTCTGCCTCACTGCACAGATCAGAACGAAATTCCGATTAGCGTCTGCGTACTTTTTGTAGCGGGCGTCGTATAACCCTAGGGACTCGTCCGAATGAACTCTACCTGCCCAAGGTCGAATTTAGATGCCGGTCACGTTTCCAGTCAAATTTCGGAAGAAAACGAATGGGGGCGGGGAAAAAATTACTCACGCGGAACCGATGCCCGGGAATAAAGCCCAGTGAATACAGTATCTTTTGGCGGCTGAGCGAACGGCGCGCACGGCGCACCCCACAAGAAGCTTGAATCCGATACGGTCATTCCCGCGGAACCTGTCCTCGCTGGAACGGGGATTGGCGGCGGGGGGATCAAGATGCCCGTTAACCAATATCCCCGCAAAACCGGAAGCGGGAATCCAGTCGACAATTTCTTCATTGAATTCATCGGTGCGCGCGCCTCACCGTACAGTTTCGCCGCGCAACAGGCATCACCCGCCCAGGCAGTTCGCCATCGACTCGGCATTTGCCGCCATCATATGAAACCAGGCATCGGGATCGGGTGGAAAATCCGCGCCCAAGGGATCCAGCACCGCCACCCGGGCTTGCGTGCCCTCCACTATCGTATCCACCAGCGCCGACTGAAACTGCGGCTCGCGGAAGACGCAGCGCACGCCGCGGTCCCGGATGGCATTGCGCAACGCCAGAATTCTTCCCGCGCTAGGTGCGCGGGCGGGTTCGAGCTGCAGGGCGCCGACGGATTTGAGCCCGAAGGCCTGCTCGAAGTACTGAAAGGCGTCATGAAACATGACGAAGGGCGCATCTCGAACCGGCGAGAGCCGGGCGTTCAGCTCCACCGCCTGCGCCTGGATCCGCGCGTAAAGGTCGCGGGCGTTGCGGCGGTAGATTTCCGCATGTTCCGGATCGATGCGGATGAGCTCGGTGGCTATCGCTTCGACGAATCGTCTCGCAATTTTCGGCGAGAGCCAGGCATGCGGGTCCCGCGCTTGCGGTCGGGAGGCGGGTTCGCCGGCGTCGTGCGCCCCGTGATCGTGTTCTTTCCACACGCCGCTGTCACGATTCTTCAGCAGTTCGAGCCCCTCGATATCGAGCAGGGCAACGACCCTTGCGGGAGGGCTCACGTTGCCCAGCGGGTTCCTCAGAAAGTTCTCTAGGGGAACCCCCATCCAGAACACCAGATCGGCCTGATAGAGAGCCACGGCCTCGGACGGACGCATCTGATAGGCGTGGGGCGAGCCATAGCCTTTGACAATGAGGTGTGGCGTGCCGACGTCCCTCATGACCCCGGCGACCAGGGAGTGGATCGGCTGGATGCTCACCGCCACCCGCGGGGCGTCGGCGGCCGAGGGCGGGGCAGCCGCGAACAGCGCCAGGAAAAAGGCGGCGCCCAAGGCTTCGAGCGACTTCGGCAGATTCATGAATCTTGAGAGCTCCGGGGCAAGGGAGATGCGGCTCATTATTGAAATGTTATATTATTACGTTTCCGCATTTCTCGGCAGCCGATCCGCGTGCCTTATCTATGAATGTGTCTCAGAACAGCCCTGAACTCCTGGTGGAGGCCAGAAACGTCACCGTCCACGCCGGAGGGCGACGCATCCTGGATGGCGTCGACCTGTCGGTCTTCCGGGGCGAGATTGTCACCCTCATCGGCCTGAACGGCGCCGGCAAGTCCACGCTCGCCCGGGTGCTGCTGGGGCTGCTGAGCCCGGACGAGGGACGGGTCTATCGCATGCCCGGGCTCGAGATCGGCTATTCCCCTCAGCACCTGCAGAGGGACCCCGCGCTGCCCATCAGCGTCAGACGGTTTCTGAATCTCGACGCGCGACACGACAATGCGGCGCTAAAGAAGGTCATGGACGACGTTGGCGCGGCGGAGATCCTCGACGCGCCGCTCTCGGATATTTCCGGCGGCGAGCTGCATCGGGTGCTGCTCGCCCGATCCCTGTTGCGTCATCCGGATCTGCTGGTGCTGGACGAGCCGCTTGCCGGCGTCGACGTTACCAGCCAGTCCGAGCTCTACCGCGTCATCGGCGACATTCGCGATCGCTACCACTGCGGCGTATTGCTGGTTTCCCACGATCTTCACGTGGTCATGGCGGCCACCGACCGGGTCGTGTGCCTGAACCACCACGTTTGCTGTACCGGCCATCCCCACGCGATTACAAGCCACCCGCAGTTTGTCGCGTTATTCGGCAAGCAGGTGGCCGACATGGTCGCGGTCTATGCCCACAGCCACGATCACGTGCACGACGCTGCGGGAGAACCGGTGCCGCTGAAAGACTCCGAGCCGCTGCCTGAGGCCGCAGACGCAGGCGGCGGACACGACTGATGGATGATTTTTTTCTGCGCGCGCTCCTGGGAGGCGCTGGGGTGGCCCTCATCGCCGGTCCAGTGGGCTGCCTGGTGCTCTGGCGGCGGATGGTGTATTTCGGCGCGGCGCTCGCCCATTCCACCCTGCTCGGCGTGGCCCTCGCTTTCGTCCTGGACATCAATCCCACGCTGGGGATCCTCGCGGTGTGTCTTTGCCTCGGCTTCGCGCTGGTCGCGCTGGAGCGCCAGCATCTGTGGCCCAGCGATACCGTGCTCGGCGTGCTCGCCCACGCAACCCTCGCCCTGGGGTTGCTGGTGATCGCCTTCGTCAAAGCGTTGCGGGTGGATCTCATGGGCTACCTGTTTGGCGACATTCTCGCCATTGGGAACACCGACCTGATCTACATCTTCGCCCTTGCCGTCATCGGACTCGCCACCCTGGCGATGGTGTGGCGCCCGCTTCTCTCCATGACCGTGGACGAAGAGCTCGCCGCCATCGAAGGCGTGCCGGTGGTTCGGGTGCACCTGGTTTTCGTTTCCCTTCTGGCGGTGCTCATCGCCGTCGCCATGAAAGTGGTGGGCATGCTGCTGATTCTCGCCCTGCTCATCATCCCTGCGGCCGCGGCGAGACGGCTTTCCAAGTCACCGGAGCAGATGGCGCTCATTGCGGTGGCGCTGGGGGAGATTTCCGTGGTGCTTGGACTGTTTGGCTCGCTGAAACTGGATCTGCCCTCCGGGCCGCTCATTGTCGTCGTGGCCATGGGTTTCTTTATCGCCGTGGTGGCGGCCACCTGGGGACGGAGCGTCTCGGAGCGCGCGCGCCGGCGCCGCGAAAGCGAACTGGTGTCGAGTCCATGAGCGGCGACAAACGCAAAGCCTTTCCCGCGCAGGGTCACGATCACGCAAGCTGTATCCATCAGGCCTTGATCGACGCAACGGCCGTGTGCGCCAAGCACGGCGCCCGTTTGACCCAGTTGCGCCGCCGGGTGCTGGAGATCCTGTGGCAGAGCCACCGGCCGCTGGGTGCTTACGAGATCCTCGAAGTATTGAGCAGCGACGGACGATCTTCGGCGCCACCCACCGTATATCGCGCCCTCGATTTTCTGCTGGAAAATGGCCTGGTCCACCGAATCGCTTCGCGCAACGCTTACGTGGGCTGCAGCCGCCCGGGTCACTCGGCGGGGGGACAGTTTCTGATCTGTGAAGCCTGCGGTTCGGCCGCCGAAGTGAACGATGCGGGATTGGAGCAGGCCATTGGAAGCACCGCCGAATCGGCGGACTTCGCCGCTAGCGAGCACACCGTAGAGATTTCCGGACGCTGCCCGAACTGCCGATGAGTTGCGGATTTGTTAAACGTAAGCGTCGATTGGCCAGACACCGCCAGGGCTAGTCGTTTTTGCCCTTCCTGCACACTAACGCCTGTATTTGTTGAACCAATGAATCTACGTCGCGTTGGCCTGAAAGAGTCACTAAAATGTTTCCAGTGCCATATTGTGATAATTGCTTCGCAATTATTGGTCCGGAGATTTTGGAGAAACGAAAAATATATCGCAGGTAATCCAGATCGAGTTTTTGTCCAGCAGGAGCATCCGGGCGGGTCTTGTACTTCCACCGAGTCGGCGAAATAGAATGCGGTGAAAACGTAAAATTGACCAGTCCTTGACGAAGATCACTACGTCGGCGGCGGGTAGCCGGAGATCGAGCGTTGACTCATATGTTCCATCCATGATCCAGCTTTCGGTCTTGACCAGATCGGCCACGATCTCGCGCTATTCTGCCTGCGATCAACTGATCCACCCTGGTTTCGAAAAGTGGGCGTCAAGATGTATAGGATCTAAAGCTAGAAGTTTACTGAGTTGTAAGGCAAGGTACGTTTTTCCGCCACCACTTGGCCCGAGTACGAGGACGCGTTTTGACGATGCTAGTGCGGTAGCCACCGACGGTAAATCCGTTTTTCTTGCCAAGCGCCAATTCTCCGAATAGATATAGCGGAAAAAATGCCTCTTATCGTTGTCGAATTTAGACTACTGGGAACGTCGGGGCAATTCTACGGGTGCTGGGAAAACAATTCGGCAGCAGCCTTCAGAATGTGAAAATTGCGGATTAAAATTCCAGGCGTCATGAATTTTAATCCGGCATATATTAAGAACGATAATTGTCGCGGATAATTCGAGGCCTTCGTGTAGCTTTTTGTTATGTCAAATATTAATTGTCACTTTTTATCTAAAGTGCGATCTAGTTTACGGAAAGTAAAAACTTGTCTGATTTTGGCAAGTTTCCTGGTGTTATTTCTAAAAACTCCAGCACTCTGGGCTGTGACTGTTATCTCCGGCCCGACGTTGAGCATGGACCCCAATGGAGCAACGCCCCTTGCCGGCGTAATTCAATTGCAAATAGATCAGCCTGCACGTGTCACAGTCGTTCTGAACGACGGAGTAGAAAGCCGAACGATCGAATTTGCTGAGTTTGGAACTGACTTTTCGCTCCCTCTCTTAGGACTGAAACCCAATAACACTTACACAATAGCGATAACACTGACTGATCAGCAAAATCTCAAAACTAGCTTGACACCGCTATTGCAAGCGGTAACGAACCCGCTGCCCGATGACTTTCCGAACATGGACGTCCTTGTGAGTGATCCTGGCAAGATGGAGCCTGGATATACGATGATGGCCAGATTTATTCGGGGAGGCGCCGATCCCAATGTTACCGTTGGAACACCGGGTGCTGGGTCCGGTTCGAACTCTTACACCATCATTGTCGACAATACAGGCGATGTGGTGTGGTATTCGACGCTCGGTGAATATACGAACCATCAACTAATTAACGGAAATCTATTATACCGGATAAATTCTGACGTAATTGAAATTGACATGCTCGGTAATGAAATACGGCGCGTAACTATGGACGATCCAGGAACCGGTCTTACCCATGAGTTGCATCCAACGGCCGACGGAAAGTATCTCAGTATCACGATGCAACAAGCGACGATTCCGAATTTTCCGACTTCCGAGACCGACCCAAACGCTCCCACCGCAACGGCGAACGTGGAAGATAATCCAGTCGTTGAATTTGATCAGGCCGGCAATCTTTTGAATATATGGCCACTAGTGGACATGATCGATACAAAGCGAATTGGATACAACTCGCTCAACTTGCGGCCTGCAAGTTTGTCGCCTCTGGGCTATGACTGGGCGCATGTCAACGCTGTAGTTGACGATCAAAGTGATGATTCGATCATTATTTCTGTTCGGCACCAGGACGCTGTCGTGAAATTTTCTCGGGCGACTGGCGATGTAGAATGGATCTTAGGACCCCACGCTAACTGGTCGCCTGAATTTCAACCATATCTCCTCACCCCTGTCGGGCAAGTGTTTGAATGGCAGTATCATCAGCATGCCCCTACGATTACTCCCTCGGGGACAATCCTGCTCTTCGACAATGGAAACTTTAGGGCCAGTCCTTTCGATGGTAACGGGAAAATTCCCGCCAGTCAGAACTACAGTAGAGCAGTGGAATTCGCTGTCGATTCGGAAAGAATGGAGGTTCGCCAAATCTGGGAATATGGTGGAAATATCGCCGAGTCTCTGTATGCGGGACACATCAGTGATGCCAACTGGTTGCAAAAGACCGGTAATGTCCTGATTACATTCGGTGGAATCAGCTATACGGGTGGCGTACGCAATGTTGATCTGGGACTTGGGGACGTCTCTACTAGGATCATCGAAGTGACGCACGATATTCCGGCAGTCAAGGTATTTGACCTTTCGCTCTTTGACCCTGCACCGGGAGCACGGATGCAGGTATACCGGAGCGAGAGAATTCCCGACTTGTATCCCCTGGACAGCGATGCGGACGGCATTCCCGACTATAAAGATAACTGTGTCCTGGAACCAAACGGGCCGCTCGTTCCCGGCGATGCGCTCACCAGCCAGTTAGATACTGACGGAGATAGCGCAGGAAACGTCTGTGATCTTGATGATGACAACGACGGCATGACCGACGATTATGAGATCGCTAATCAACTGGCCCCGCTGGATGAATCTGATGCCGATCTCGATTGGGATGGAGACGGATTGACCAATCTGGAAGAATTTCAGCTGGGAAGTTCTGCCAATAATGCGGACACTGACGGTGACGGAGTAAATGACGGGGAAGAAGTGATACGACGACGTAACCTGACGGTTCATGAAGGAGTGGTGATGACGATTATTAATTTAATTCTCAATGATTGACCTTCATCGGACCCATTTTCCACTTCCGGACCATTCGCCGAACGGCTGGACGCCCATGGAGTTAGACAACTGAAGAAAGAACCAGGCAGGGTTATCCGGTCTTGGACACGCATTCAAATATCCATACAGTTACTATAACCTCCTGTCGAGGCTGGATATTCCCACGACTCAGAGAGCAATGCGAACGTGGCGGCGCTCCCGGGAGACATCCAGGTCGCTTGTATTCGATTTGCCAACATTGTGGACGATTTGCCGCTTACGGAATTTGGATGAAAAACGTCCGGTAACGGCCAGCGCCTTAGGCCGACACGCGTCGCTTCTGATTCAGAGGATTCGCGTTTATCGAAATCGCGCAGCATCTGCAGAATAAAAGGCGACTCCGATACTAATGGCAATCACCTGCGGGTAACTCCCAAGGACTCGAGCATACTGGAGAAACTGTCGAGTCGGCTTCTCCGCAAGAACTGGCTTGCTGCTTCCTGTGACCGACTGGAACAATGATCGTATGCACTTTTGTTGGACAAGAGTTCGCCTAAAACGCGCAACCACGGTTCTACGTCCTGACCGGGGTTATAAAACTTGCCTTTCCGGCGAACTGCCGGACTTACCGGCACCAAATAATCGACACCCAGTTTCGCCTCCGGTAACCCACCGATATCGCTGGCCACGACTGGGATGCCGCGAAGCATGGCTTCTACCACCACATACCCGAAAGTCTCAAA
>Ga0224497_10000605_pt1 | contig 24382 bp, 44 predicted proteins | sample SF_Jul11_sed_USG_4_FD_167970 | JGI IMG/M metagenome (GOLD analysis project Ga0224497, IMG submission 167970) | Sediment microbial communities from San Francisco Bay, California, United States - SF_Jul11_sed_USGS_13 | ecosystem: Environmental > Aquatic > Marine > Sediment | place: USA...
TCAGATGGGCTACGTCTACAAGGGGGAGATGAAACAGATATGAAAACGACCTGGCATAAGTCACACAGCGGTGCAGTTCACCCATTGCCACCCAACACACCTGAGAACCCACACGGTTTGCTCCTGGGCAGGTTTGACTTTGACTGGGAGAACAATGAGGACGAGTGGGAGAACACACTCACAACCTGGTCACCTGCTCTTGGCCAGGTGGTGCCTGGTGATCAGCTGTCAGGCATGTCCGTGGAGATGTTCAATGCACTGACTCAAGACTCTTATGACACTGAGGACCAGAGGGGTGAGTGCAGTCTGTATATTCGACGTGCTGAGATCGATGGTGACCACTCGTTCGACATGGATGGTGACATCGTGAACCTTGACGACACCTACTACACCATCGCCAAAGAGGATAAAGAAGTGCTGCACAAGATCCTGTTGCACAAAGAACACAGTGACATTGACTGTGACAAAGCCATTGGCAGGTGTCTGCAAGGCGTCAGAGTCCAGTTCACAGTCACTGACGTGGATCTCAGTGAGTGCAACAAAGGCCCGTTTGAGGGCCTGTCCATGAGTATCAGCTGCTCGTATGCCTACTACTGCCACGAGTGTGGAGACAGTGGTGACTACGGAGAGGCCAGCGAGGCTGAGTGCGAAGCTGAGCAGCATGTGGCAGAGAATCACCCAGGGTACACGTTCGACTCGTACGCCATAAGTGAGGGTGAGCATGAGTGACAAGCAGATCCCAGAAGAACTGAGATGCAAGGTCGTCTCAGACTGCCCCAACTACGGCGAGGTGGTTGTGTACCCCACCCAAGAGTACTGGGACTCGGTCAGACGACACATACCAGACACGACAGACTGGCGTGATGGACTCAAAGGCTGCTCCAGGCACGCTGGCGAAATGACTGACCCACAGATGGTGGACGATACAGGCAGGCCCAGCTGGGTGCTGAAGAAGCCTGAGTACAAGACAGACTGCCCCCGTGAGTTCGCTGATGACCTGACCATCACGGTCACAGAGGACGACTTTGGAGGTGAGTCATGACACCGCACGACTGGGAAACACTTGGATTCCTGACTCTGACCACAGCAGTGGTTGTGGGAATCGTTGCGTTCGTGAAATGGGTCCACGAAGCTGGCGAGGATGTGTCCCCAGAGGTCCATAAACAGCTCTCACAGCGTTTTCCTGGCCCAGACGACCCAGAAGTCCTGGAAAAAGCAGGAAGATCTTACAAGGGCATTATGAACCAATGGCATGCTTATCCGTTTGACCGCCCAGGGTCATCGGGGGACGCCCCTCCCCCGATCAAGGTCAACGGCATGGGTGTGTGTGGCACCTGCAATGCACGTGGCGCGATCATCTGCACGGCATGTGGTGGGGAGGGCATGATCCATGACAAAAGAGCTTGACCGTTGGCATAACGGTGAAGACCACCATGTGGAAGCAGAGCAGCCTCACGAGTGGACGTGGGACCTCAAGGCCAAAGACATGGGGCAGAAAGGGCCAAGTGAGTGGTTCGACGTGGTTGGCTATGAGCTCAGGGTCATATGCAGGGACTCGCTTGAGAAGGCCTGTGGCCACTCACTTGGCGATGAGGTCACAGTCAGTCTGTCAAGAGACAAGAACGGCAACCTGAAACTCGTGACTGGGTATTTCTCTGACCAGCCTGCATTTGAGCTGGATGGGTATGGGTACCTGGGTGGAAATGACTACAAGTTCTTACTCCGTGAGGCTGGCATAAACCCAGAGAAGCAGAAAGGCCTGCGATTCAGGTTGGAGACATGGGAGCCACCGAAGCCATGAGCCTACGTAAACACCACGACCAAGAGCCATATGTGCATGACTGCAAGAGCTGCAAGTGGGTTGGATGGCTGTCCAACTTCATGCCAGGCAAGAACAACATGGGCAACGTCTACCTGTGTGTCGGCACTACACCACCAAGCGTGCTGATCCGGTTCGGAGATGAACCAGGAGCATACTGGTCCATGAGCGTGTCCGACATGACACCAAGCAGCGTCAGGATTCACTCCTGACACAGCACTCTGAGGCCTCCCCTCATGAGTGCATCCGACCCCTCAGTGGAATCGAACGCCCACTGAGGGGTCTTCTGTACCGCCAACCTGTGACCTCTGCTGTACCGCCAGCCTCTCATCCTCACCCACCATGCACACCATGCACACCATGCACTTCCACCACACTCCACCACACACATTAGAGCGCGGATTTTGGGTCAAATCACCCAGGATACTGGGTCAAATGGCCCAGAAGTAAATGGGTCAAATGACTTGTTTACAAGGGGTTGTAGAGTTTGGCATGCTTGGTTTGCGCCCAAAAACGACACGGAGAGACCACAATGCAAGCAAAACTCATCAAGCGCAATGGCCAGACGTTCTTGCAAATCGAAGTACCATACGTGACCAAGGACCAGGCCAACCCCTCATCCAGCGGCAAGACTCTTATCCTGGCCACGTCTGGGGGAAACCAACCCGTCTCAATCGATGGGGAAGTAGTCAAAATCGGTGTCAATGCATTCGTCGCAAACCCCGATGCCTGACAACACATGCAGAGAGTGTGGGGCAAATGCCCCACACGTCCTATGCGGGCCATGCGTCCGCGATCTGGACGCGATCACCATGGACGCACTCGAAAACGCAGCACGCGGCGTTTCTGGACTTCTTAGACGCACTGTATGTGAGGCCTCACATGCGTTCACACACACTCGCGATGCTGTGCGCTCAATGCTCCCGCCCCACACAAGGTATGTATGACAACAGAGAAGGGATTGACAGTCTGACGTAACACCTTCACATACAGGCACTTACAAGCCCACCTGGAACCCCAGCAGGTGGGCTTCAGTGTGCCCAGTGGTGTCTCTCCCCCACGGCATGAACTCGCTCTGATATGAGGTGAGGTGACCCCCGGCCGATCATATTGGTCTCAGAAAAGTAGATAGTTGTGGTAGCGCAGGAGTGTCTGGTTGTAGAGGAGAGGGTCGTGAGTGCTGTCTACTCAGCCCTCTCCATGGAGCCGCCTATGACAGCGGCGGCGCTGGCACACGTCCTTTTGGAGTCGTACTGGCGTCCGAGATCTTGAAAAGCGAAGCGAATTTGTAGTAGTATTTTTGGGTTCCGGGATCGGCCGCGAACTTCGTTCACTGCCTCTACTAGCATGATAGCATGTGCGTCAAGGGTTCCCCGAAGTCGTTGTCGATGTGCGATTTATCTAACGGTCCACAATTTGTCCACATGGTTTTCCACATGGTTGGGGAGGGCTGATTGTGTCGGATTACAGGGATGAGGACATCAAGCGGTTGATTGCTGAGGAGACGCGTCGATACAGGGACCGTGTGGAGGCTCGTGTTGAGGAGTTGTTGAAGGGTGCCCCGAAGACGGGCATGGGGTCTTCGGTGCATGATGATGGGCGCGGTGGTTCCCGGCGATTGTCGATGCCATCGAGGGACGGATCGAGTCATCCGAGTTTATCTGAGGCTCAGAGTTTGGCCTCTGCCACGAAGAAGCGTCCGTGTCGGATCTGCGATGCCCCTTTGGAGTTTTACAGTCTTCCTGGGCGTCATGCTGGTCGCTGGTGGGTGTACGAGACGGACACTGGGATCCGGCACACGGTGAAGGGTTGTCGTCTCAGGATGCGTCGTTCTGCATAGGTTTTCCACAGCGTTGCCATCGTTTGAGTTCGTTCATGGTCCATCCTCGTGGTCCCCGTGATTGGGGCAGTTGGGGTTACGGATGCGGTGTCCGTCGTATGGGTCAAGCGGGCAGGAGCACCTTTGCTCATCGAGGCCCTCCACGATGATGCGGGCCACCTCAAAAACTTTACGCACTTCACTATGGTCTACAGACCATTGATGAGCACTACTAAACAATGTGTCTTTATCCACTGCAAGTTCTTTGTACTCAGGTAGCTTGGCGAGGGCACGCACGAACAGCACCATCGCCCTTTGTGGTGAGCTAAGGGGTGCGTCTAGCCACTCCTTCACGTCGTTTGGACAAAGGAAGTCCACGCCTGATCCTCCTCTCCCATATTTTACGCAGCCATGACTTTCGCGCCCGGCGGATCTTTGCTTTCTCTGCCTGTTCTTTGACCTGCGCGGGGTCTAGCCAGTCACTCATCGAGCCCCTCCAAGAACCTGCGCACATCGCAGTCAACACACATCTCATCCTTGGGACACAGCGCAACATATTCATCGTCGCGGTACTTTCGCTCCAACAACTCCACCGCTTCGATCAGCGCAGCGCGGTAGCCACAGAATGGCACAGTGTCATCAACGTGGCTTTGGTGCTGGTCAAAGGCTTCTTTGCCGTGCTTGGCATCCACCCACTTCGCTACGTCACTCATCGCTCCTACCTTCCGATGGCCACAGGTGCCCCGCTGCTGGTGGCTGTTCGTATCCTGTGCATTCACCGTCACACAAACCGTTGTCCATGGAGTCACGCCCGATAGGTTTTTTGCGTCGAGCGCACACCACGCAAACGGGCAACTCCCAACAAGCCGCAGTACAATACGGGCCGCACTCATCAAGCCGCGTCCAGCGCTCATTGCTCATCGAACAACTCCAGCTGATTTGAGGGCTCATCGTCGTCGTCGTCATCGTGGTCGTCGTGGTCGTCGTGCATGCAGCGACTGCCACGGCAGAACTTCGTGCAGTTGTAGTTTGTCCGGTGGCAGGAGTACTCAGAGCACCACCACTCCAGCTTGCAGGTCGGACACCTATGCATATGCTCACGCACCGGACTCACGGCCCGAACCAATCGTGTAAGGCGTTGTGGAAGGCCCCCCAGGCGAACAGAGACCCAATCAGGAGGGCTGGGGCCACCAGGAACATGATGATCAGGAACTTGCGGTCAATCGGGTCCTTCCAGTTCATCGATTGATCATCCTCTCGCAGCTCGCACAGCGCTTCATGCCGCTGTGCGCCTCGATCCGGTGGTACCCCTCTCTTGTGGACATCTTGGCCCGTCCACAGATGGATTCTCCACGGTTGTTGTCGAAGAAGTGCAACTTGCGGCGGTGCAAGGCCATGAAGTGGCCTCTGTAGTCGTAAGCCTTTGTGTACCAACCACTTGGGTTCTTCATCTGTCGCTCAGCCTCTTCCTGATGCCTCTGACCTGCGTTGCCAGGTCGAACAGGGCGTCCGTTTGGACCATCTGGGTCTTGACCAGCAGGAAGACGGCCAGGGCGATCGGCCGCATATCGTTCGGTTCCTGCTCAGCGACAGCGAGCATGATGCTGGCGATCTGGTCGGCATGTGGCGTTTCTTCAGGTTTCTTGAGCTTGTCCAACTCCTCTTCGAGCTTCTCCTGGAACTGCTTGAAGATCTCTTCTTTGCTCGGTTGCGGCTTCTCTGACATCACTGAACCTCCAGGTCCTCTACAGTGCAGTTGCGCTCTCCACAGTCGAAGGTCATCTTGCGCACGATCTGGTGACACTTCGTGCATGGGTCGCTGATGACGACGTACTTGACCCCAGGCATTCCGTCGTCGTCCCTGGCAGCCAAAATCTTGGATGCCTCCTCATCGGGTATCATGAAGCTCGATTCGGCCCCACAGAGCCGACATTTGTCCTCGTAGTCGTCATTTGCGTTCACTTGCCCCCCTCAGAGGTGGTTGTGACCGTGTTCCGTTGCTCCTGGCCCCATTCGTCAAAATAGCTGACCGTCGTGTCCGTCCTGACCAGCTGAAACCCGTCCTCGTAGACCAGATCCGGCACCGGCAGGACCTCAGGACTGCTTGAGAACATTCCCATCAAGTCCTTGAATTTGGGGAACTTGACTCGCTTGTAGCTCTCCACCACCTCGGCATGGGCCTCGCATTTGTCGCAGACGTAGTCGTTCACGAGCACAATGCCCCGGATGCTGTTTCTGCGGCTCTCAGGCCCGGTTTTCGCCCAGGCATGCTGCTCGTTGAAGCAGATCATTGCTTCTTTTTCCCGTGTTGGTATAACTCGTGTTTAATCCGGCACTTACGGTGGTATCTGCGCCCAGAGCACTGGACTCGATGGCACGTGAACGGCACGACATCCACGTCACCCACGTCGTTGCACCACGAGCAGCGGCCAAGGATCTCCTTGCGGGCCTCCTCCAGCTCTTTGCACTGGGCCGGGATGTGCTCTGGGTTGGCCCTCCCAGGAGATCCTGCGACTCTCGGACCCTTTTTCTTGTACACGCGAGTGCCCTTCTTGCGCTTCGGCCTCATCGGGGTGACCCAGCGCTGGTACAGATCGCTCATGGCCGACTCCTGGATTGCGGGGCCTGGGGCTGAAGGTTGACTGATTTCCGTACATATACGCTTCTGGAGAGAGGCTCAGCTGTGGACCAGTTGTCCTGAATCTCCCTTACGTCAGCGGCGACCTCGTACATGGCTGACTGCAAAACAGTCCAATCCAACATGAACACCCCCAGAAAGCAGTTCGCACAGAAGTCGTAGTACCCAGGCTGCAACAGGTTGGCCCCCTGAGTGATCCCAAACGTGACGAAGTCCTCAGGGTTGCTTTTGAAGTAGCATTTTCGGCATGTCAGCAGGGTCTTTGTAGCTGATGGGCCACCTAACCCTGGAGCCGCCCGAGAAGGCTTTCCTAAGAGCTTCTCGACCTCTGTCGGCATTGTCTTCCTCCCCATGTTGCACGTGAAACACTCTTCGTCCGGTCTCGCACAGCCAGCGTTCGAGGGCGTTCACTGGGTGTTGCCTATCGTCAAACTCCCCCAACGGCACTCCCCGGTTCCTGAAATGCTCTATCAGCGGGATGGCGCTGTGGATGTGGTCAGCGAGTTCGGTCCTGCTGGGTTGGTTGAGAGCCATCTGACCTCCGTAACTCGTTGAAATTTCGCGCTTTCGGCATTTTAAACTGGACTTTTGGAATAAGCAAGTTCATAATTTCGAAAATCGAATTTTCCGCGTTTCGGAGGCCCAGTGAAGTGCACCACCTGCGGACACGATGACTCTGTACACGTGTCCCTCGGTCAAAACGACCCACAGAAGGCCTCGATCCCAGGAAGGATCTGTCACACATGCTATCCGAAGTGCCAGGACATGACAGCCCCCCTGCCGGGGACGCATCTGAAGCCGATGACAAAGACGAAGTGGGTCAGGCAGGGGAAGGACAAGATAGCGACACCGAAGAAGCACTACGTGCGCGAGGTCGATCGCTTTCTCCACAGGAAAAACGAGCCCTGACCAGAGGGCTCCCACAGTGCTGGTGCGGCCACGAGGCCTGGATGCACCAGCTGGTCGATACGCAGCAGAAGTGGCCCTGCCAGGGGAATCACGGCAAAGGAGGGTGCGTCGTCAGATGCGAAGGGTTCATGCCCCACACGTGGGACCAGAGAAAGATCATGAGACAGTCGAAGACATCGGAGATGACGAAATACGTCAGCTCACGGACGCGGCGCGGCCTGGTCGATTCCCAGGGTTCGCCAACACGCTCAAAGCCATCATCGCCCTCGGAATCACAGGAGGACTGATCGTTGGATTTCTACGAGTTGTTACGGGTTGGTGACATCGCGTACGAGGTGCGATCGACCAGGCTGACTATGCCATTCCCAACCCTGCTGGCAGCCTCAAATGCCACTGATGGCGTCCCTGGGGCTGAGATCTGGAAGGTGGAGATCGGCTTCATGGAGTTCGGCTCTGAGCGGCTGGTCGGACGGAACGCGGAGGTAAACTGTTGAGAGTAAAGAAGAAGACCCCAACGTACGAGGTCGAGATCCTCGAAGACCCGGTGAACATCGGCGGGCTCCAGGGGCGCCCAGGCGACTACATCCTCAAGGGCACAGACGGCTCGAAGGCCGTCATGCCGCGGGAAGATCTGATGCGCGACTACGTACCACATGATCTGCACGCCCAGGGGGGCATCTGGGGCAACCAGGAACCTCGCTGGGATGATGACACCTTGGTCCCGGGCGTCATGCCCGAGAGAGACCACCGCGATCAAGAGGTGCTCGATGTCAGCCCGGAGTAGAATCAAGCTGTCTGAGCACTTCTGGCTGCACGAGTTCCACTCGTACGCGAACAACGGGCAACTCCTTGAGAAGTACCCGACCAGATGGCAGGGAACTGTCCTGATTCCACTGGTTTACGACCTGGAGACCATGCGGGCTGCGTATTATGCCATCCCGCCCATCGGGGAGAAACGCATCAAGATCTTCTCTTGCTACAGATCCCCCGCTCGAAACGTTGCTGTCGGCGGCAAACCCGGTTCGCGTCACATTACCGGGGATGCCGTTGACAAAGGCGTCTACACCAAAACCGGACAACTCGTTGACAATCAACAGGTTGTGAAGGTTGACCGCAAGCTTATCTCTGATGGCCTGATCCGCGACGGTGGATCGGGATGGTAGCCAGGGTCTGGGACGACCCACTACGACCACGGTGCCGGTGGGCGTCGTTGGAAAATCGGAAAGACCTCTGGCGGGAAAGCCCCGAAGAAGCTATAATCACCCGCTGAGAGTGCCTTACGTGTCCGCACTCAAGGCCCCAGGCAGTCACCTGATCACACGGGGAAGACGCCTGGGGTCTTTTTGTCTGTTGACACACATCCTGCTTATCCCGTACTGCCCCACATAGCTTAGGGTTGTGGGGGAGATCTCCCAAGTTGGCGAAAGTTCAGCCGTTACTGGATCCACGGACCATCGAAGTCATCGTGGATCGACTCGTCCTGTGCGAGTCGCCTCGTTCTATTGCCTCCAATCTGGGCATGGCAGAGAAGGCGATTCGTGAGATCCAAAAAGAGAACGAAGGCGAGATCTGGCGTCTCAGGGCGTCATGGCAGGACTGGGTCTCAGACGCTGAGCCACTGGCCAGCGACTTCAACCGCATCGTTTTCATGGGAGCCATCGCCCGGCGAGCCTATAAAACCGACCGTCTGAGAGAGGCAACCGACGCACTCAAGGCCATAGGTGATGTCATGGCCAAGGTGAAGAAGTCCTCTGCTGCTATAGCTGACCTCAATATCCTCGACAGAATCCACAAAGGCGAGTGGGACGAAGCGATGCGGCACCTGGAGAACGCAGAGGCCGCCCGTCGTGAGAACCCCATGCTGGAGGACAGAACGGCTCAGCTCGGCGTCATGGGCGAGGGCGACCATACGCCCACGTACAAGAAGGACAAGCACGCAGACGAAGCTGAAGAGATCGTCGCGAAGGGGAAGAAGCGTGAGCAGGTACGGCGGAAAACCAAAGCCAAAACCAAAACCAAAGCCTCGATGAGCCTGGTCGAGGGTTCCAGGGGCAAGGACGAACGCAAGCGGGACAACAAAGGCCTCCAAGAGATCCCAGAGGTTGACTGATGGCTTTCACTGGCGCGCACCTGACAGACCAAGGCAGCCATGCCAGTGAACTCGATGCGTGGCTGTACAAGAAGCTCAACATCGCGAAGCCAGGATATGAGCCTGACGCTCTGACCGCTGCTCGCATCTGGAAACACTGTCGCGACAACGAAGACTTTTTCATCTTCAACTTTGTCCGCACACGTGACGAACACGATGCCGAGTCACCAGTCAAACCGTTCCCGGACTGGCCTTACCTGCGAGAGATCCTGCATCACATACGCAGCTACCCGATCACAGCAATCGCCAAGTCGCGTCAGATGACCGTGACCTGGCTTCTCACCGCGCATGCAATCTGGCATGCACGCTTTTGGCCACACAGACTCATTTTCATCCAGTCCAAGAAAGAAGAAGACGCAGCCAACCTGGTGTTCAACCAGGACTGGGTCAACGCTCGTGGCAGCTTTATCGAGCTGAACCTGCCGAAGTTCTTACGCATGCGAGGACTCAAGGCGAAGTATGGACAACTCTTCTACCCAAACGGATCGCATATCTGGGGCATCCCGCAGGGAAGCCATATCATCCGCTCGTACACTGCGAGTGAGATCATCATGGATGAAGCTGCATTCCAACCCCAATTTGAAGAGGCATACACAGCTGCATTGGCAACGGTAAAGGGTGGCGGCCGACTGGTCGCGTGTTCCACGGCTTTGGCAAACACATTCTTCGCAAAGATCTGTGGACAGGATGAGAACGATGACTGAGGAGGATTATCTTGGGTGACATGGAATTTCTGATAGGCAATGGCCTGGGCTTCGTGCTCAAGCGGTTTGCTCCAAACTTTTCGAACAAGGCCATCCCGGTGGCGCTGTTCGTGTGGAACATGTTCTACCACATGTTGAAGACGTACGACCCGACGTTCCAAGGCATGCCCGTCGAGGGTGCCTCGATGATGACTGCAAGCATGGGCGATCCAGTCATGGTGCAGGTTGGGTTCTTCAGCGTCATTGGCGGTCTGTTCCAAACAGCAGCAGTCGAGACAGCGAAACAGATGGCTGCACACGCAGTCGGCAAGAACACGTTTGCTCAGTTCCTGCTGCCAGCGATCAACGACAAGATCGGTCTTGTCAAAACGAAAAGACGCTAGATGAAGGGCATGTCGTCATACGAGACACAAGACCGTGTGCACGTGGTGATGTGCCATTACTCGACCATGCATGACCCCGACACTCCAGAGGGTCGGGAATGGGTCGCAGCCGAGTCTATGGGGTATCCCGGTGGAATAGATGGCACTCAGTGGCGTCGTGAAATGGAAATTGATTTCACGGTGCGCGGGTCATCACTTGTCTTCAAGGACTGGCGAGAAAGATCTGACAATGTCGTTGTCGATCCTAGAACCATTCCCGACCACTGGATCATTCACTTTGGGTACGACTACGGGTATCGAGAGCCGTTTGCAGGCCTGTTCATTGCCTACAACGGTCGCTTCGAGGCGTTTGTCGTGGATGAGATTTACGAGAAGGGTCTGCCTGTTACAGAGCATGCACGTCTGATCAAGCAGAGCCCGTACTGGGAACGTGCCAGGTTCAAAGTCGGGGACCCATCGATCTGGCACAAAACGCAGCATGTGGGTCACCGAGTGACCTCTGTTGGCGACCTCTTGGCGCAGCAGGGCGTTCATCTACAGAAGGGTCGTAAGGAGCCAGGAATAGATGTGGCATTTCGAGACATGCTGCTTGGTACGTACTGGAAGAACAAGGAGGCACCCAAGCTCAAAATCTTTCGCACGTGTCACAACCTGATCCGTGAACTGCAACGGCTCAAGTTCCGTGACTACATCACGAAGGTCGCAGCTGAACGCAGTGACATGATGGAAGAGATTGCGTCCAAGAAGACGCACGCATGGGACTGCATGAAGTACGTGATGATGGGGCATCCGATCGTTGAACCAGACGATCTGCCACCACCAGAGGGCTCACTCGAACAGGTGAAGAGACAACTCAAGGCGTTGAGACGCAAACAGAAATACTTGCTGCAATGATCATCACGCTGTGTGACGGATGCCAGAAAGACCTGAAGGATACGATATACGCGAAGGTGCGCGTTCGAGGGCGTGAGTTGGATCTCTGCAAGTCGAGAAACGAACCCAACGATGGGGGATGTCTCAAGTTCTTCCCTGACTACGAACGTCAGGTTGACGACCTTGCAGACAAAACAGACAAAGACATCGACGCGAAGCACGCGGAGATCGAAGCCCACTTTTGGGAACAGGTGAGACGTGGCCGCTAGAAAAAAGAAAACGTCCAAGAAGCCCGTTGTCCACGCAAAGCGGACTGGTGACGAGATCGTCTCAGAGGCTGTGCGGCAGACACGGAAAACGCGCCGCGACAAACACGTTGAGGCCGACATCTGGCGCAACAGGCTCACCCTGTCGCAACAGGTGTACGACCCGTACCTCGCCACGTTCCAGCGCAACAGAGAGTTTTACGTTGGGCAACAGTGGGACGACGGCGAGATGCTGCGCAGCGAGGAGACCGAAGAGAGCCTGCTGACCGTCAATCGGCTGCTCCCGTCGCTCGCAACGCAGAACTCCCAGATCATGTGGAAGCTTCCCTGGTTCAGAGTCATTCCACGTAGAGCACTCGGCGGCATTGGCCTGGAGCAGGCGAAGGTCGCAGAGATGACCTTGAACCACATCATGCAACACCCCAAAAACAACGTGCTGCTTCAGGCACGCCTAACAGTGTTGGCAGCCCATATGGGCTACGGTGCGCTCAAAGTCTCATACACCCCAGATGAGGGTGTCCCACTGGACAATGCCGAAAAGGAGGAGGTATGGGGTCAGGTCATCACTGAGGATAACGGCGCGGGGGACCTCGTAACGGATGTTCTCGGTGGCGTCCCTTGGACTGACCCTGAAACTGGTGAGATGCGTCGAAAGGGGGACCTCCTCCTAATCGACACCAGGGACCCAGCGGCGCTCTACCGCATTGACTGGGTTGACTGGATGGACTTGAGGCACGATCCAGAGGGCGGGAACCAGTTCGAAGATCACGGCTGGATTGCACAGCGCATGTCTTGGAGGTATGACGAGTTCATGGAGAATGAACTCTTCACGGAAAAAGACGGCATCGAGTCGGCTGCCAACAGTATTGCGAACACCGGGATCATGCATCACACGGGTGGTGCAACAGCGACCAGGAAAATGCGTTTCGGTCGCGGCTCCGTCAGTCAAAGCGCTGACCAAGGCGTTGATACAGAAGCCGCGAAGGACATGATGCGGTTCCACGGATGGCAGATTCACGACTTCGTGAATGGCAAAGTCATCTACATGGTGGACGACTGGGACCGCATTGTCGGCAAGGACTCGATCCCCAGGTGGATCGACCACTCGCCGTACTCGTTCGCAAAGCTGCACGAGGTGCTCGGTGAGTGGATGCCATACACCGAGATGGAGGCTGGACGACCACTCATCCGCAGCTACAACAAGACACGGAGCCAGGTTCTCAATCACCGCAGACGCTTCAACCGCAAGTACGAAGTACTCAAAGACTTCGTGACGTTTGACGAACTGGAGAAGCTCAAGGACCCAGCAGACGGAACGATCGTCTTTGTCGAGCAGGCAGGGTCGATTGTTCCCATCCAGGACGCACCGCTTGACCAAGCGTTGTACAAGGATCTTGAGCTGGACATCCGTGACATGTCCGAGATCTTTGGCGCGACCCCCGAAGGGCGCGGTTCTTCTGCGTCCAAAACGGCCACGCAAGCAGCCATCATCGAACAAAGAGGAAGCTCTCGCGAAGACGACAAGCGGACAATCATTGGCAACGCTTTGTCAAAGGCAGCGGGGAAACTACTCAATGCTCTCCAAGCAAACTTGGACAAAAAGATGGCAGTGAACATCGTTGGTCCGTCAGGGCAAGCGTTTGAGCGTCACGTGAGTCGCGTACAGCTGACCGGCGACTACGACGTGAAGGTTGAGATCAGCGACATGCAGCCCAACGACTTCGCGACAGAGGAAGCCAGGCTGCTGAAGTTCGCACAGGTCATGGGTCCTGTTGCGTTCCGCAGTCAGCGTTGGATGTCACGGCTCGTACGCAACATGAACATGGACGACCCAGACATGGTCAATGAGCTTGTTGCGCTGTTCGAGCAGGCTGCGACCGAAGAGTTGCAGCAGCAAAGACAAGAGGCTGGTGGACCACCAGAACAGTCTGGGACACCAAGCCAAGGCAGGCAAGAAGGCCGGAACGTCCGATCCATCGGGGGAACCTCGTGATCTACGACTTCAAGTGCGCGGCGTGCAAGAAGACGGAAACTGTCTCGTGGCTGGCAAGCCAATACGACGACATGCAGAAACCGAGCTGTTGCGGAAGTTCGATGGGTCGGATTTTCAACTGCGCTGGGATCGACATGCAATCCAAGGGGTACTTCCCCCAGGTGTTCCACGACCTCGGGCACGAGCCTGTGATGATCAACGATGCAAAGCACTTGCAGCGTGAGATGAAGGCACGTGGCCTGGTTGCTGTCAGAGACAGAGGTATCAGCGACAGGACCAGAGACAAGGTCCGTGAACTAACACGCACCACCGTTGCGATGGGAAGTCGTCGTGGCCGATAAGCTGTTGAATGCAATCACGAAGCAACGTCAGAAGAAGAAAAAAAAGAAGCCATCAGCGAAAACATCCGCTGGAATCAAGAAAATGGCCGAGATGGGTGGGAAGGGTGCATTGCTTGGAGGCGCTCTCGGGGGACTGATCACCAAAAGTTTAATGGGTGCAGCAGGTGGCGCACTTGCCCTTGGCCTTGGTGGCAACATTCTCGGCACGCATCTAGGGAAAAAGAAGTTCGAAGAACAGACCAAAAATTTGTCCCGGAAGCGCAAGACAGCGGCGCAGTCGCGTGACAGGAAGGGAAGGCATTTCTGATGGCTGCACGACGTGTACCGGCAGATTCGCCCCGCGCAAGGGCGGCGCGAGCAAGGACGCAAGGGAAACGCGGGGATCGCCCGCAGGACCTGGATGCGGAGTTCAACGCGAAACGCACGCGGGACTCAGAGCGCCGTAATAGCCCGTCAGGCATCGCGCAGGCATTTCTTGATGCTGCCGTGTCAAAAGCGACTTCGAAGGGCGTAGGCGTCGATTCTGGGACAAAGAAGAAAAAGAAAAAAAAGAAGGCAGCGTCCCCGCTTGCTGGCGGTGCCATTGGACCGGCACGTCGTCAAGGCGAAGCGGATGCGATCGCAGAGATCGACAAGCTGAGCCCGAAGCCGAAGAAACGTGTGGTGAAATGACATGGCTGCTGGACCACGACACATCCTGTACACACCGGCTGATCTCGGTCTGTCTGAGGTTGACACGAACAGCGCTGCAACAACAACCGGGAACGTTGTCAGCATCGACGGTGCGATAGCTTTGTGCTTTTACGTAACAGTATCTGCTGCGGCAACGGCAACGGCAGACTTCATCATACGTCCGTTTATGAACGGCGTAGCAGAATCAAACAACATTCTCCTGAATGCAAGCGCAACTCCGTTCGTGCTGACGAGCAAAAGTGGCACCACGTTCAGCATGGGGCCAGGGGTTGGTGCCGAACAAACCCCGTCAGGCCAGATTACCAATGTTTGTGCAAGCCTCATTGGCATGCAAGAGATACGCCCAGCGATTTCGATTGCGGGCGTTGCAGTCGGCTCTGTCTCGCTGAGCCTTTACGCATTGATTGGGAGGTGAATGATGCCAGGACCGACGAAGCAGCCCCAGAAGCAAGTCCACCAAGGTGGTGGGGGCAACGAGAACAAGGACCTGAAGGTGTCGAAACCATCGACGCCAAGCCATTACGGCAAATCGTAATCTGACCGGGGAGACACACAGTGACAATGGGAGCAGGAGACAGAACACAGGGTCTGGGCAGCGGTGCTGCCGACGCTCGCGAGGCCGACGCCATGGAAGCGATCCGGCAACTCGCAGCTGATCCTGTCGGTTCTGAAACTGAGGAATCCGAAGAAACTGGCGGCGGTGCCGCTGACGATGTTCCTGAGGGTTTCGAGCTTCGTGAAGACACTGTTGACCAGTTGCCGGAAGCACTGCAAAGCAAAGCCCGCATGGTCTTGGCCCGCGAGCAAGCTCTTGCACAGACCACTGGTACCGGACAACAGACCGAAGAGATTGAAGAAGAGGAGCCTCTGCCTGAGTTCGACTACGACGTTGATGTAGGCGAAGTCGAAGGTGCAGAGAAGATGAACTCGTTCTTCAAGCAAATGGGAGAGCATTTCGATCAGCGTATGAGAGCCATCGAGAAGCGGGAGCGTGCGCATGCCAAAGCGGTTGCCATGACTTCTGCATCTCAAGACCTTATGGATTTCCGTGCTGACCATCCTGACTGGAAGAAGCATGAGAAGGCAATGCTGCAACACTCGATCGACGCGCCGTCCCTGCTCGACAGCAAGGCAGGTCTCGACAAGCTGTACAAGCTTGCGAAGGCTGATGAGCTGGAGAAGCAGGTCAAAGAGGGCCGGATCGACAAGCAGGCTGCCAGACGTGCTGGGGCTTCGCCCCGTTTCGAGTCGAAGAGTCAACGTTCGCGAGAACGTTTGCCAGGTCAAGCGGATTCCCTTGAAGAAGCGATGAGGATGGCTGCCAAGCAGATCGATGCTGAGAGTCTTCTGTAAGCCAAAAAGGAGTTTCTGAACAATGGCAGCGACGACACTGACTCGTGTCTACGACTCTTTGTTGACGCTGACGCTTGACAACTACAGGGCAAAGCTCGCGGACCAGATTCACACATCTGTGCCGCTGTTGTACTGGTTGGAGAAGCGTGGGCGTAACGCAAATGGCGGCGGCATGAGAATGGATGAGGGTGGCACGTTGATTCGTGTTCCCGTCATCAACCAAAAGAACGAGAACGCAGGATCGTACGAGCGGTACGACCAGTTGCCTCTCGCACCAACAGAAGAGTTCACGACAGCCTTCGAGACGTGGTCCGAGTTGGCCACGACCATCGGTATCAGCCGTCGTGAGATCCGTGAGAACTCGGGAGCCTCTCGCATTCTGAGCATCCTGACTCAGAAGATGAAGGTTGCCGAGATGGGCCTGCGCGAAGAGTTGGAGACCCAACTCATCCAGGGCGAGCTTCCCGCAGTCGGTTCCGCGTTCATCCGTGGAAACAGCGGGAAGGACATGGTGCCTCTGACCGTGTTGATCGACCCGACGCCAGCGACGGGGACGATTCACAACGTGAACTCGGCCAACGAAGCCTGGTGGAGAAACCGCATCAGCGACCGTGCTGGTATCGCTGAATCCTGGCAGACAGATTTCCTGCCTGCTCTGAACCAGCTGTACAACGACTGTTCGAAGGGCAACACGACCGACTTCCCGGATATGCTGCTCAGCGACCAGTACGTCTTCGAGGCCCACGAAGCGCGTTTGTTCTCGCTGCAGCGCTACGGCGGGTTTGACGACGAGAAGTCCGCGTCGGTCGGCTTCCAGTCCTTGAAGCACAAGGGTGCTTTGTGGATGTGGTCCGAACTGGTGCCAGGAGTCAATCCGGGTGCAGAGGACGTTCGTGCGAACATCACGACCGCTGCTGACAGCACCATCTACCTCATCAACTCGAACTGGCTGGAACTCGTCGTGGACAAAGAGTCCAACTTCGTGAACACACCGTTCGAGGAGCCCGTGAACCAGACTGCGATCTTCTCCAAGATCCTGTTCATGGGCCAGCTGATGGTCACCCAACGTCGTAAGCACGGTGTCATGTTCGACATCGATGCGACGCAGTGGACATAAGGGAGGTGTTGTAAATGCAAATCCAAGGACCACACACTGGCCCAGGGTTGGCGAATACGCACAACCCGACGTACGAAGCGATCTGGATCCACTGCAAAGCTGGTGCTGCGATCACTCGTGGCTTGGCGGTCGAGTACGACTTGGCCTCTACCGGTGACGAGTTGGGGTTCCAGGTCGCACTCGCTGGGGCAGCAACCGATGGAGTCTGTGGAGTTGCTGCCGAGACGAAGGCGGCTGACGAGCTGATCCTCGTTCAGTGCTATGGCATCTGTGACTTCGCAACGACAGACGGCACTGTTGCAGACGCTGGACAGTGCGATTCCAATGCATCGGGTGTCATTTCCGCCGCTGCGGTGGCGGATGTGATGGCGAACTTTGCGTACGCCATTGATAACGATGTTGGCACTGTCGGCAAGATCTTCATCAAGAACTGCATGTAAGTGGCCTGGGGGTGGGGCAACCCACCCCCTCCCGAATGGAGGATTGAAGTGCAGATTCAAGGGCCACACACAGGTCCAGGTGAACGCGGTGTCACCGCGAACGAAACGTTTGAAGCAGTGTGGATTCGCATGAAAGCAAACGGTGTGCAGTCGTTTCGTAAAGGCGAGCCAGTTGATTACTACAGCACAACCGCTGGGGCTCTCCTTGGTGTTGAGGCCTCACGATCCACACAGGGCAACAACCGTGTTGCAGGCATTGCTTACGAAGACGCGGCTGCTGGCCAGTACTTCATGGTTCAGTGTTACGGAATAATCGTTGCCGACACGGACGGATCGGTCAACGCTGGCAATGCGGTTCAAGCGGCTGGAGATGTCACGAACCGTGACGTTGAACAGGCAAATACCGTGCAGATTGGTACCGTTGCCGGTGCTGTATCTACGGCGACTGGGAACGGTGTCGTCAGCATTATCGGTGCAGCAATCGAGGCTGACAGTGCACAACCCAATGGGCGGCAGGGGGCGAAGATTCTCGTCAAATGCATGTAGACACTGTTGTCAAAAACGTCATCGGTGAGAAACCCAAAGGGCTCAAGGATCGAATTGACTGGAAGCTCGCTGAGTGGGCTGTCCGAAAATGTGCATGGTCGAGCGAAGACATTGTGTACACGAGATGTTACGGGTGCGGGAGACTGCATTGTCGGCGCAGGATGGACGAACACCCATGCCCATGCGGAAGCAGAAGGTATCGAAACACGATGGTCACAACCAAGAGGGCTTTGCTGCACGCTCTGAGACACCATTGGATGAGGAATGAACCGAAGTACGATCCGCCAAAACGTTCTGGAACACCTGAGGGAAGACCCCAGCAATCCAGTGAGATGGAGCGTTGGCGAAGTAAACAGGTACATCGATGACGGCTACCAGGAAGTGGTGGAACGTACGGGGGCAGTGGTTGACACTACGGTCTTGACGGCAGCGGGTAACAACCCGTACGTCACGCTCCCTGAGAACACCCTCTACCCCATAGCCCTTAAAGATGTCACGACAGACATGCCAATCGATCCCGTCCACTGGAAGGTGATCGACAACGAGGACAGCCAATGGGTCGGACGTGTGACACCAACACGTCCTGACCTGTTTGCCCCTTGGGGCTTATTCGAAATCATCCTCTTCCCGGCTTATGCCAACGAATCGACAGTGTCGCTGATCCATGCCATCGATCCCGGCCCACTGGCCAGCGACTCGGCAGAGCCTGACATCCCGACGCAGTTCCATTACTCGCTGGTCGAGTATGCGATCTGGCGATGCATGATCAAGGACGCTGACCAGGAGCGGTTGCAGCGCGCACAGATGCACTTCCAGCACTTCGAGGAGAAGATGGGTGGCGTCACGCGCTGGACCAAGGACCGCAACAGGGGAATCTTCTCGGCCATCTATGGCGAACGACTGAGAGGCGTTGACCGCAACGTCGCTGGCGTCGGCCGCAACAGGTCGCAGGGTGGAGCGCACACACGTGGCTGAAGGTCGAAACATACGGGCTGGTGACAACCACAACCTCCTCTCCAACAGAACTGTCGGAGACCCACACCCTCAATATGCAAAGAGGTCTGGTGGAACCATAACGGGTGGAATGACTGTGGGGTGCCCGTTCATCGTTGCTGGCGACAGCTCTTGGCTCGGTGTGCCTGAAACAGGCAAAGGCTGTGTTGAGTTTCGCAACTCTTCTGGAGATGTCCACTACCGCTATTTCAACCAAGACACAAGCCTGCCAATCGGAGTGTTGCAATACGGACACACGTTTGTTGGCAACGTCAGCATCGAAACGTCGCTGGGCTCAGGACAGTTCCACACCATCGGCGGAACGCTGACTGGCGGTTCTGCATACTTCAACGCAGGTGAGTCTGTCGGATTCTCTATCGGTGCAGGGGCAGCAACATACCTGGCGCTGACAGGTGCGGCGACCGTTTTTTACCCAGGTGCACGACGCAACTTGAATCTTTCCGACTCACACGATCTCACGGTGCAGGCAGCAACACGGATGATCGGAAGCTTCCGTGTCAGCTCGAAGACGATCACACTTGAGGGTCAACTGATGAGCGAGGATGTAGACATCCTCGGCAAGTCGATCGTGAAGATGGAGTCTGAGGGCGTAGGCGAGTTCAACGAGGTTTGGCTGCACGAATTTGTTGGGGACACATACACAGACATCACAACAGATGCACAGACACCTGGTGGCAGCCGCGACATCTATCTCAATGACGATGACTGGGTCTATGTAGGGTACGACAAGCCGTTTGAAGGTGTACGGTTCACCCTCACCACACTCCCGAGCGGTAACGTGTGGGGCGGTTCGATGTCTGTGCAGATCTCTGTCGGGCACCCAACTGGCTGGGGAAGTAGTGGTAGCGGTGCAGCCTGGGTTGACGGCACAAACTTGCTACAGCAAGACGGTGATGTCACGTGGCTCAATTTTGGTGTTGGGGCATCGTCTCACTTTCCACCAATCGTGACCACACACCCTTGGAACCTCCAAGCTCCTGATGCTGGTACCAACCCTGCTCCCCCAGGCGGATCCCAGTATTGGATGCGCATTCGACGCGACCAACCTGCCGGTATCACACTGCCTGCGATTGGGCAGATCCAAGTGCTACCTTCTCGCCCTGAGATACACAGCATGCTCGCTGACACGCTGCTTGCAGCTGGTGACGACAACATCCTGATCGACCTGATCAACTCTGGTGACTCTGACATCCTGTTCAAAGATGACTCGCTTGGTGAGTTCGTGTTTCCTGCTGTACTGCTCGAAACGACTGGCCCGGTGTACACGGACATCACGGCTGAAGCGAAATCCTCCACGGTTGATGTCTCAATGTATGTGGCCAACGGGGATGCGGTGCTGGTTGGAAGCCCCACCCCGTTCGGAGGCATTCGATTTGCGCACAACACGCTTGCGAGCGCGTCGATCACGCCGCTGATCCAGTACTCAACAAACGGTGTGCCAGCATTCAGAACCTTCGGTTCGTTCCTGGGGAGTCCAGCTACAGACGGGACCGTGGGGCACACGCAGGATGGGGACATAACATGGGTGCGCAAAGACGTGCACGATGTGCTCTCTGCCCTGAACTGGGAGAGTGCAACAATTGACGGCAAAGACATGTACTGGGTTCGGATCGAGCGTCAGAACGCGAGTGGAATCACGGTGCCAATCGAAGACAACATGTCAATGCTGACGTTTGCTGACGACAGAGTGCTTACTGGCGCAGGTGACTGGTCCCTCGCTCAGAACGATACAACTCGCGCGTGGTACGACAAGTTCGCGACTTCAGACAGCGACACCGTGAACGCTGGCAGATGGAGGCTGATGTGAGAGCCTGGATATTGGCCTTGTTGATGGCGCTGATTGTGATGTTCAACTGGTGCTTGCGATTGCCGGGACAGTCGCTGCCGAAGGACGGCAGCTGTGACGTACCTGTCGATCCGAGCTTGACACCACCGGGACCGTGGAACCCATGAACTTTTGTGACTTACCACCACAGGCACAGATCGCAATATGGCGTGCGCTTGAACGTGGCGCAGAGGTGCTTCGTGGTTGGATATGCGATGTGTGGCCAGTATGAGTAAGAAACTTGCAACACCAGATCCAAACCAAGCGACTGAAGGCCAGGTGCTGACAGTCAAGAAAACCGAGCCGCTGAAGACATCTTGGGAAACCCCAACTGGTGGCGGTGGAGGCGGGGCACTTCAGCACATGGGGTGGAACTAGATGGCTGGAACATTTACTCCGAAGCTGTTGGCTGAGGGTCAGGTGGCCAACTCGAAGACAGCGATGTACACGGTGCCTGGGGCTACGTCTGCGTACGTACGAACCATGAAGTTCTACAACACCAACGTGGCGACACAAACCATCAACCTGTACATCAGCACCGGAACAAGCAGGCAGACATACAAGTTCGAGCTGGCAACAGATGAGTCCGCAGAGGTGGATGACAGGCTGACGCTTGAGACTGGGGACCTGATCGAGGCTGACACGACGACTGCGACAGCTGTGGACTTCACGGTCCATGGGGTGGAGGAGACATGAGCCTCAAAATCTACGGAACAGACGGCGTACTCAAGTCGTCCACGGGTGGTGCTGGGCAGTCGAACACCGGCAGCAACATCGGCACAGATGGAGTCGGTGTCTTTGACCAGAAGGTCGGTGCTGATCTCCAGTTCAGAAACCTCGCGTCTCTCAACCCAGAGTTCCTGGACATCGCACTCGACGCTGGCGACAACGACATCGACTTCACGATGCTCGGGTCACCAACCGTCAAGATCCTGGCGCAGAAGGGCTCTGCCGGTACGATCAATCCTGGCGACGTTGTGTACATGAGCGGCTTTGATTCTGGCGATGGCGTCATCGAGGTCGAGCTTGCGGATTCGGACAACTCGTCTGCGATGCCGTCGATCGGAATTGCCGAAGACACGATCGACCAGACAACCACGGGGTCTGTCATCGTTGTCGGGCCAGCCACGGTCAACACGACTGGTGAGTCTGTCGGAGATGGGATCTACGTTGACACCACGCCTGGGACATGGACGACAACAAGGCCGACAGGGACCACGACAGCGATCCAGCGTCTTGGAACCATCTCGAAGATCGGTGCATCTGGCACGGTGTTCGTTGCTGGTGCCTTGCGCTCGAACGATGTGCCCAACCTGGAAGACGCGAAGTTCTGGGTTGGGAATGCGTCGAACGTTGCAACTGCCGTGTCGATGGGTGGCGAGGCCACGATGGCCAACGACGGCACAGTGACCGTTGCTGACGGCGCAGACGGCACGGCCATCCACGACGACGTGGCAGGTGAGATCGCAGCTGTCACCCTGAAGGCATCGCCCGTATCGGGTGATTTCATCTTGATCGAGGACTCGGCGGCTGCCAACGCGAAGAAACGCATCACCATCGGCACTCTCCCGGCAGGCGGAGAGATTAACGACCTGGCTGGCGATGGGATCAACGGGATTGCCGACGATCAGATTGCGATTGGGTCGGGAGCCAGCACGGCTGCGTACCACACGTTGCCCAACGGTGCCGTTTCGTATGCTACCGGCACGAACACCGTCTCGCAGGCTGCTCTCGCGAATCTCTCGGACGTAACGGGCACGACCGGTACTGGCTCGACCGTTGTGTTTGATACGAGTCCGACCATCGTGACGCCGACGATCGCGAGCTTTGTGAATGCGACGCATAATCACGAGGCAGCTGCGGGCGGGAACACCCTGGCCAGTGCTGCGACACCGACCGCGATTCACGATGACGTTGCATCGGAGATCAGTGCGGTTGCCTTGAAGGCATCTCCGGTCAGCGGGGACTTCTTGCTGATTGAAGACAGTGCGGCAGGCAATGCCAAGAAGCGCATCACGATTGGGACACTTCCAGCAGGGGGTGAAATCAATGATCTGGCCGGTGACGGTATTAATGGTATTGCTGACAACCAGCTTGCTGTCGGCACTGGCGCTTCTACTGCTGGATACCAGACGCTTCCTACGTCGCAGGCACTTGCGTTTAATGGCACCAGCTTCACGCACGCGACGTGGGCACAGCTCAACAAGGCCACCAGTGATATTGCGGATATTACCACCAAGTCACACACGTCGCTAACGGATGTCGGGACCAACACGCACGCGCAGATCGACACGCACATCGCGCTGACGAACGAGCACATCGATTGGACGGGTGCTGGTGCCGGGACGATCCACACCGACAACTACATCGAGGGTGGTGCGGGCACAGACACGACCGCAATCCACGATAATACGGCGAGTGAGATTTCTGCGATCACGGTGAAGGCCAGTCCGGTGAGCGGTGACTTCCTACTCATCGAAGACAGTGCAGCGGGTAATGTGAAGAAGCACATCACTGTTGGGTCGCTGCCCGCAGGGAGTGAGATCAATGACCTGGCTGGCGATGGTATTTCTGGGATTGCTGACAATCAACTTGCTGTTGGCACTGGTGCTGGCACTGCGGCCTACGCGACGCTATCCACAGCTGGTGCTGTTGCGTTCAACGGGACCGCGTTCAGTCAAGCCGCGTCCACGGACCTGAGCGATACAGCAAGCATTGTGTTGCTCACGGGTTCACAGACCCTGACCAGCAAGACGTTGACGGCACCGATTATCACTACGGATCAGACGCTCACGACAGCCGGGCAGATTACGGTTGATACGACCGCCACTGATGGGCAGTTCGTTTATTACGATGCGGCTGAGCAGGTATTGACTCCACATCGGTGGTGTGGTGTTCCGTTCACAGATCCAGCGACACTTGATGAAAACATCATGATCATGCTGGAGTACGACATCACAATTCAGGAGGTCAAAGCTTGTGGGCGCGGAGGAACCAGTGTCGCTTGGGAGCTTCGGCATTCGACTGATGCTGATTCGGCAGGAACTCTGATTGAGGGGAACACGACGACAACGAACGGGCTGGTGGACAGTCACACGACGCTTACATCTGCGTCAGTCAGCGCGGGCGAGATCATCTGGGTCGAACTCGATACGGTGACTGGGACTGTGGACGACTTCACAATCCAGTTCCGCTACAGAATAGACCGCTCATGAGTAGCCCCGTAGCAGAGTGGCCAGAGGTGGTGCACGGAGAGCTGGCTTCAGATCGTGTGCTGGGGTGGATCGCGCTGTATTGGGATGGGGCTGGAGGGCTCAACAATGCGGACATCTATTCGTCCGTTGTGCTGCCGTGGAACTTTGTGGTCCATGAGCCGGACCCCGAGAATCTGCCGCTTGTGAATTTGCAGGTGTACCTGCTGTTCTACAGGCGGCATGGGCAGATCTATACGGTTTGGCTTGATGGTGATGACGAATTCTGGCTGTGGGGCAAGAGCCAGG
>Ga0224497_10000607_pt1 | contig 24362 bp, 21 predicted proteins | sample SF_Jul11_sed_USG_4_FD_167970 | JGI IMG/M metagenome (GOLD analysis project Ga0224497, IMG submission 167970) | Sediment microbial communities from San Francisco Bay, California, United States - SF_Jul11_sed_USGS_13 | ecosystem: Environmental > Aquatic > Marine > Sediment | place: USA...
CGTACACTCCAACTATTTTTCACTTAGAGGAAATACTGCCAGTTTCAACTATTTCTCATTTTCAGGTAGGAGGATCATGACATTCGTGGGACAACAAAATGATCATTGGAGTAGAAAGAAAAGGAGGTACATATTTAAGCATTGGCAATACTCGAAGGCCTTTTAGGAGCAAAAAAAGAGAGAGGATCATTTTGTTCATATGCCTCTCCCTAAAAATTTCATCTGTTTCGAACCGCACTACACTCTTATATAAAATACCCTTTGCAAATTTCACCTCTAGAAGGTTCTCTGCTGCAAGAACTTTCACGTTGAAATAAGAAATAAAATTCAGAGAATCCCAGAGATCCCCCCTTGGTTCTATCCTCCCACTGAACAAAAGCCTTGATAAGCTAGGCCATACCTTTAAGACAGGGATACCAAAATGCGGTTCATATGGGATGACATAGTTGGGACATGCATGAACCATCAACCCATGTTGAGACAGAACGCTGCTCATTGCCGAAAACGTTAAAGAAAGATCGGGAATATGTTCTATGACATTATTGCTAAAAATAAGATCAAACTCACCATATTTTTTGCTGTCCAGGTCCTGGGCGGATATCCTTAGAACATCTAATTTAATATGAGCATAATGTGCCAACACGGCATTTTTTATTTTTTCAAATTCACTAAATCCACCCAATGCAGGCTCAAGAGCAACAACATTGTACTTCTCACTCTTAAGAAAAATACTGAAAAGACATATTCCTGCCCCAATTTCCAGGATTCGTTTTTCCGGGTTCAGGAATTTCTCAACCAATCCAAGAGTGACTCTTGTCTCATTGGCGAACGTGCGAAGAACATCATAGACATGATTTCGCGCCAACCCATCTTCACTTACCAAACGATTACAAATACCCTCAATTTCGAAGTCTTCAAGGAAGGCTTCAAGCTTATGCTCAAGTACCATATTCCGCTCAACAGTCCTCATGCCAATGCTTATTGAAATTTCCCAGCTTAATGTATTCCGTCGAGCTCTATTCGCACTCAGTACACAATATCGGAAGAGTCTATCCCCTGCCCCAAGGATGCAAGAACTTCCTGTTCCGTAGGTGAGTAAGACATGCTATCGGGATCTGCGCACAAAATTTGGCGTTCGACGTATTGGGGCTTTCGATTGACATTCAGATGCACCCGTCCAAGATATTCACCGATAATTCCCAAGGCCAGCAGTTGAGTCCCACCAAGCACCAAAATAGCCACAATAATCGACGCATATCCGGTAACCACAATATTCGCCAATATACTCTGGACAAGGAAATACACGCCAAAAAGCAACCCCACTATGGCCACGAACATTCCCCAAACCGAAACCAGTTGAAGAGGGATCAGTGAAAAGTTCGTGAAAAGGTTTAAAGACAAAACCAACAGCCGGCTCATAGAATATCCAGATCGACCATTCATTCGAGCTTGATGCTCTACGACTATGGCGTCAATACGCTGTGTATTCCATGTGAGCAAGCCATCGACATAGGTAAAATTTTTATTGTAAGACAAAATACTCTTGAGAAGTTTGCTTTTGATAATACGAAACGACGTGGGTTCAATTGGCACCTTCAACACCATTTTATAAAATCTTCGCACTAAGGCTGACCCTACATTTCGCCAAGCTGCATGTTTTTTTTGTGCATACACTCCATAGACCAAATCCGCGCCACTTTCCCGTATTTTGAAGAGCAGCTTCGAAATTTCCTCCGGTGGATTTTGTAAATCATCATCCATTGTGACAACATACTCACCACGGGTTTGCCGAAAACCACACATCAATGCATTGTGTTGACCGTAATTCCGCATCAATTGAATGGCCATCACGTGAACGGGATATCTAGTCCATAATTCACTCAGTACATCCCATGACCCATCTGTACTTCCATCATCTACTAAAATAATTTCGAACTGTGGCGCTTCTCGTTCCAAGACACTTATGAGTCTGGAAACTAATTTCGGCAGATATTGAGCGGAGTTATAAACAGGAATAACCACAGACACATCTACAGACATAAATATCAGATTCCTTCACTATGCCAAATACATTCCATTTCCGATTCTGCTACTGGAACAACCTGCATTCCACTTTTTATCCAATCATGTCTCATCATCGCTTCCCAACAGCTCCATCCCCAGGGAACCGGCATCTACTCTGCCTCTAGAAACATTTATTTCCTTTTCATTGCAGCTAAAGACTATTCCGACATGTCCTGTTACTGTTGAACCCAGAAATGATAAAAATTCTGCAGTGATTCGAGCTGATAACCTAACCGAGTATATAAATTACAAGCAGCCAGGTTAGCTTGTTGCGTCACTACAACTGTTTCGTTGATATCATGACAATGCATCCACTGGTGTACAGCATTCATCAGCAATGACCCAACCCCCTGCCCTTGATAGGGTGGCAAAACACTTATCAATCCTATTTTCCCAATTCCATGTTCTACCGATGCGGTTATGACACCCAGATATTGATGAATGCTTGAGGGGTGCACGGCCACAAAAACCACATCTGCCAGATCATGAACAACGCTTCGATTCATCCAAATATGGAACAGGCTCTCGAATTTTTCCTTAGGGATACATGGATCTACATTGAATCGTGAATAAATGCCTGATTGGACGGCCAAGGATAACAACTGTTCCGTTGCCGGAGACTGCGTGTATTCAACGATTTGAAAAGTTCGGCTCAGCGTTCCCACAAAATCAGAGATGGGAACAGACATGAAATTTCTCTGAAAAGTCACTTTTCTAGACACTAACATCCCTGAAAATTCCGTTAAAATTGTTGCAGGCAAATTACATTCTGGCCTGGTAGCCCAATACACCAAATCAAAGCCTTTCCTTTTTGTATACGATAGAACCTTTTCCAATTCCTGGTCGGTTAATTCTGGCGGGGATATCCGGCCTATGAGAATCTCAAAATGTTCGGAATCCCAGGGGAGTGGGATAACCGACTCTTCAATCTTTTCTGCGTTTATTGCTCCCATTGGCACATACGTTGTTGAACTGGTCAGTGCCATTATAATTTGGTCGCTTGGAGCACAAGGGGCACGTCGTTTTCCACCCGTACCTTTTCCAAGCCCTCCTTAAGACAATGAACAATTATTGCTTGCTCACCTTCAGTCATTTCGAAAAAAAATGGCAGGCGAAGAAGTCGGCCACTCAATTCTTCAGTAATGGGAAGATCTCCAGCCTGCCTGCCAAATTTCTGACCCATGGGCGAGTTGTGCAGAGGAACAAAGTGAAACACGGCCAAAATGCCATGTTGTTTCAAATGGCCCATCAAGGTATCTCGAACCACTTGATCAGGTAGGAGAATATAAAACATGTGATAGTTGCTCTCGCAGTCTTCAGGAATATGAGGAAGACTCAAGAACCCTTGCACCTCAAGTGGTTTCAACAACATTCGGTATTGTTTGTAAATAGTTCTTCGTCGTTCTGCAATGACATTCATCATTTCCAATTGGGCATAGAGAAACGCACAGGCAATCTCACTCGGCACATAGGATGATCCAATATCCACCCAGGTATACTTATCTATTTCCCCTCGGAAGAACTCACTACGATTCGTTCCCTTGTCTCGAATGATTTCAGCCCTCTTGATCAATTCAGGGTCATTGATACAGAGTGCCCCACCCTCCCCGCAGATATAATTCTTCGTCTCATGAAAACTATAGGTGCCCAGGTGTCCAATAGATCCCAGAGCTCGATGGTTATAATAGGCCCCCACACCCTGTGCCGCATCTTCGATAACAAACAGCTTATGCTTGTTTGCCATATCCATAATTCTATCCATTTCACAGCCAACTCCAGCATAATGTACTGGCACAATAGCTTTGGTTCTTGGGGTAATGGCAGACTCGATGAGTTGCTCGTCAATATTGAGTGTATCTGGCCTAATATCCACAAACACCGGTGTTGCCCCAACTCGGACAATGGCATTAGCTGTGGAAACAAATGTATAAGAAGGGAGAATCACTTCATCCCCAGGCCCAAGCTCACACAATATCGCTGCCATTTCGAGAGCCGCCGTACAAGAAGGTGTCATGAGGACTTTTTCAATCCTGAACTGCGCCTCCAGTAAACGTGAGCATTGTTTAGTGAAGTAGCCATCACCAGCAAGATTCCCAAAGGTCACTGCCTGGGCAATATAGTAGAGCTCTTTACCAGCGACAAATGGTTTATTGAACGGAATTGCGTACTCCATTATATTTCCATTTCTTGAAACATTTCCCTCTTCTTATCGCACGACTCCCTTCCCTTTTTTTCTCCAATAAATTTCGTTCTTTACAACGCAACTCATTTTTCTATAAACCGTTCAGGCTATTACGGTGTGTCGTACCGACTTGAAATTTCCAGTCTCCTGTGATTGTCCTTTACCTTTGATGACCGCGCCAAAACCCTGAAAGTCCCAGAGTCAGTCCAACAACTTGCAAAACCTCAGGAAGGCCCTTGGATTTTCGCTACGAAACCCTGAAAGAATAATAAGTTGGATTTCGATCCATATAAGCGGTTTGCAAGTTGGATAAAAAAAATATTTCAAATTTTCCAATTTTTTCAATCAACGTATAGGCTTCCCGAACCTCCTTGGCTATTAAGGCACTAACATCCGTATTGTATTTATCGCTCGAATTGAAAATAATGAGAACAGGAGCTTTTTCTTTCAATGATTGAATGAACGCCTCGCCTTCACTTACATTAGTCACGTCTAATGCCAAATTATAAAAACGAAAAGGATTGGGCCTATCGGCCAGGAAATATATTTCCGCATTGTTTGGAAAGACAAAAATTGGATCTGCATGATTTGTTTTCTTTTGAATAAACCCTATAAGTTGGGAATATGTTTCCCCTTCTAATGGCTCAATTCTTAGACCTGATCTTCTTAAATCCTGCGTGGGCGCCAGAACTATTTTCTCCCCCTTCATAAAATTAGCCCAACTTCGTTCCAGTGGCTGCCCAGTATGAAAAAGCATTGCCACTATGGAAAGAAATACTGAGAGTACCAGCCCAAAGGTTTTTGGCCTTCTTGAATCATAGAGCTGCCATAAAACGCCCAAAAGGGAGAGCCCAATTGTTAAATATAAATAAATAACTATGGGGTAAGTAATAGAGACCACGGCATAAAACATCCCCAAAATTGGGAGAGCAGAGGGGATTTTTCTTTTCGTTCCTTCTTGTTCGGTTTCAAATATTCTCCAAAGCAATATCCCGCCGTTTAATAGACTAATAAATGGAAGAAGCAGCAAATAGGTTCCATTTATCAATGTTGAAATTCCACTTGCATTACTGAGGGTATACAGAGAAAAAGCAACGATTTGCCCATATTCCCGCTGAGAGTACACGGGCAATTGAGAAAGATTGATAGCTCGAAAGACCGTGTCGGAAATCCAAGGAGAGAGAGAATTATGCATAAAGTGATACAACAAAAGTGGCAAAAGGGAAACGAATGCTCCAAGGCTCAATTGGCACACGATTTTGAAAGTTTCACGATTATTGGAAGTCGTAATTTTTATTCCAATCCCAATGAATAGCACTGGGCATAGCCCAAAAAGGATAAAATCCAATGCGGAGCCGTGGGAAAAGAAATACAAAATTAACCCGATTCCCATTAGCCCTAAGAGTAATCGTGCAAGGAGAAGATTCTGCCTTTGAAAGTCTTGAACGGTGCTCGTTTCCATTAACAAATAAGTTAACAGCCCAATCCCTCCGATCACTCCTGTAAATTGCCGAAAAAGATATATGGTCCCAATTAGGTACCCTAAGAAATAAATACGCCATGAGTTCGGTGGACTGGTCCAATGCAAAACCCCAATAAGAGCGACAAATAATACGTGGCAATACCAATGGGCTGTGGGATTGAAAAATTGAAGGATTCCAAGAACCGTCAAAGACACAGAGGCAATAATGCCTAGCCAGGGCCTTAGGCGCCAAAAAAGCAAATGGACCATTACTGCCTGAAGAAGACCAATGAGAATTAAGGGAAACCGAAGACTCACCAACTGAGGACCAAACATCCAGATACTTGCCGCATTCACAAAGTTAATGAAGCCAGGGTGAATACTTTGAAAATCTTTGTTCAAAATTTCGCCAGACAAAATCCTTTCTCCCAAATGGGCATAAATCCCATCATCCGCTGGAACCCAAGTTGTGTCGTAAAAGGTAGTTAGTAAGAGTAAATTCAGAATGATCGTGCCACTAAAAAAAGCATAAAATTGAAAGGTGCTTTTAGTGTCTTCCGAGAAAGGGCAGGAAAGAATTGTAGACCTTAAACTTTCAGAAGAGGAGTTCATTTTGTGGACACCCTCAATTACACCTGATCTACAGAATTAAATGAGGTAGGGAATTTTCAGTTAGTGAAAGTTATTGGCCATTGAGTTCCAATTGGGATTAAATCCTATAAATCTTTATACATATTTAATCGGATAAAACATGCCGAGCTTTAATCTAATCGGAGGTCTGAGATAGCTGCACCATCCCGAAATGAAAGCAGACAAGGAGCGGATTTGGCGTTTGATGGGTCAATAAAGCTGGCTGACCACTGGCGCTACCGCCAAGTTACGAGAATCCCAACTGCGTGACGGGACAATTCTCCCGATCGTGCCAAAACAGATGCCCCAGCGACATACACACTAGGACAGGGTCAGGACACGAAATTTGCAATCGGTTAATTTCTTCGGCATGGCCAAAGCCACTAATATATCAAACACGTAATCCAGGCGGAATGAACCTTTCTTGAGATTGAATTCTCGCCGAGTTTCGCACGAAGTCCGAAAGGCAATGAGGTCATCAAACGATCCGGACGCAGACTGAAGAAGCCATTGCTCCGGACAGAGACCCCGACGATGAAAAAGCACTCAGGCAGGTGTCGTACGAATTCAGAGACTTGATATTCATCTAGCAGGCTCCTCAAGTGGGCGGTACAGTGGGAGAGTTTCCAAACATCTTCCCGCCTTTCCAACCCAATGGAGGAGCCATGAACAAATTGTACGGCGGCATTGATTTGCATGCCAACAACAGTGTAGTGGTCATGCTGGATGACGAGAATCAGGTGGTGTATCGCAAACGATTGCCGAATGAGTTAGAGAAGATTCTTCAGGGTCTCACGCCATTTCGGGCGCACCTCCAGGGCCTCGTCGTAGAATCGATCTACAATTGGTATTGGTTGGTCGATGGGCTGACCGAAGCGGGCTACATCGTACACTTAGCCAACCCGGCAGCGATGCAACAATACGCGGGTCTCGAATACACCAATGATGACACGGATGCACGGTGGCTGGCGCATCTACTCCGCTTAGGCTTGTTGCCAACTAGCTATATATCTTTCCGAAGGCGGACCGAGCCATTCGCGATCTGCTTCGGAAGCGCAGCCAACTGGTCCTGCAGAAGACGGCGAATCTTTTAAGTATTCAAAATTTACTGACCCGCAATACCGGACAGGCCATGCGGGGCAACCAGATCAAACAGTTGACGCCCGCGACCGTCAGTGAGTTGGTGGCCCTTCCCGAACAGGCGCTGGCGCTGCAGGTGACCGTGGCGGTGATGCAGCACCTCATGGAACAGATCATCCAGTAGAACACGCGGTGCATGCCCGTGTGAAACTACGCCCGGCGTTTCAGTCGTTGTTGACCGTCCCTGGCATTGGCCAGACGTTGGCCCCGACGATCATGCTGAAGACCGGCGAGATTGGCCGATTCCCCACCGTCGGCCAGTTTGCTTCCTACTGCCGGTGCGTCGGCAGCACCAAGCTGAGCAATGGGAAACGCAAGGGACAGGGCAACACGAAGAATGGGAATAAGTATTTAGTCTGGGCGTTTGTCGAAGCCGCGCATTTTGCGATTCGCTAAGAGCCGAAGATTGCCCAGTTTTATCAGCGGAAGCGCGCCAAGACCAAGGTGGTGGTGGCTCTGAAGGCCGTGGCGCATAAACTCGCGCGGGCCTGCTATTACCTCATACGCGATACCGTGCCGTTTGAGGTCACACGCGCCTTTGCTTAACGAACAACGGATATGGGGATGCGGACATGAGCTGGCTTAGGGGTTGGTTCATAACCACCAGACTTGATTAGCCATGGTCGCACCCCGGCTCTACTCCCGCTACGGGAGAGACTAAGTCGCCTCGATGCTGAGCCAACAAGGGGTTGGCATCACGAGAGAGGGATGTTCCTCGCTCTGTGGAGAGCCACACGATTTGTAAGCCGTCGGCATGGACAGTCGTCGGGCACTGAGGTTTTTCTGCGGCAGGCATGTGCCAGAGGCGGTAGATCGACGCACGCAGCCGATCTGGCCACGCCTTGATCCTGAGGGGTGACTGGTGCGCCTCAGACTTAGGAAGGCAGCACCGATTCCAAGGAAGACCCAGATGCGAGTCAGGTTTTTCCTCGGGGAAGACGAAGAGCGGAGGGCTGAAAAAAAGGAACACGAGAAAGAGAGGAGTCGTGCGTCCACTTGACAGAGCCTGCTAATGGGTGACCAACACGAACCTGATCATGCAACACAATGGGTATCACACGCCACAACAGGTGTACGAGGAATGGAACGCTAGCTGTCCAATCAATTGCGGACTGTATATGAGGTCCACTATATCCCTCGACTTTCACAACACGCTTAGGAAATTCTCCCCGACCACATAAGCTTTTCCACACATATCACAACGAGTACTAGGGATTTCTGCCAAACCAGCATAGGCCTATGGCGTAAGAGGATAGGGCACCCGCTTAAGGGCCTGAACCGCCAAATCTTCTGATCTAAGGAATACAAATGGAGTAGGCGGTGTAAGCGTTCCATTTTTTCCCAAGAGATTATTAACCACTTTTTCTCGCAAGAGATATTCTATCGGATAAGGCTTGGTATCATTACCTCCCAACTGCTTGGGGAATTTTACGGCGAAAAGAGTAGAATACCCAGCAATGTAATCTTGCTTTGAAAGTTCCTGCTCATTTTCTATGCTTGGCTCCATCCTCACGATCCGCGATCCATGGTCCCCATGAATAATGACAATGGATTTTTTAAAAATATCTGCTGTTTCCATCCTCTGGAAAAGTTCATCCAGTTTAACATAGAGGCATTGCACCTGCTTTAAGTATTCTTGATAGTGGGTTTTTCGAGAAACATCTGTATTATGCACGCCTTCTTGGTAAGGATAGTAAGGGGTAAACAGCAGACTACTATATTTCCATTCTTTAATAGATGATTTAATTGTACAGTCGGAGTTAGCCACATATGGGTAATGCGGAAGCAATAAATGAGCAAATATCGCGCTCCCCTCAGGTAGAATCAAAATATTCTGCCAAAGGACGTTTATCGAGTCTAAATAAGGCAATGCCGTCACCAAATGTCTATCCCAAGTCGCGGAAGGCAATGAAACCCCATAATGGATGATTTGATTACGAAAAGTTTGATAATAATTTCGAAAACCCTGGTAAATATTGGAGAGGTTTAAATATGCTGAAAAAACCAACTGTAACCGTTCAAGGGGCTGGAGAGATAAATGTTGACTAATTTGAAGACCACCAGGAGGAACTTGTATGCAATTGTCGATGACAACAGGACTATATGAGCAGTAATCAAGATGATGCCCCCACCAAACATTCAAACGATACCCTGCTTGCGAAAGACTTTCAAAATAATGGTTTTGAAGAAGCTTATTAGGGCTTTCACCCTCACTAATATACGTTCTGTCTTGAGGTGCTGCTGAAAAATTCAAAAGATTGCCAACAGAATTTACGGTATGAAAGTAATGGCTATAGGCCCCGTCAAATGTCATGAATCCATACTTGTTATAAAATTTACGAAGTTGGGTTTTTACTTTAACTCCTTCGGCAATATCTGTCGGTATCCCTTCAAGGCCAATATGTTCATCCAAAATAATATGTATGATACGAGGAAGAGAGCGACTCTCCCCAGCTATAGCATGACTTTTGAACTCAAGGCTTTGGACACTTTTGGGGAAAAGTGCCTGAGAAAGGGTCACCACAAAAAAAGTGGCGAAGATCGCGGCAGCTATCAAATTGAAATTTTCTTTAAATAGGAGCAGAAGTACAGCCACACTTACTAGCATTAGAGTAAACGCTGTTTCTGCGCTCGAACCAAACTGGATACTGAAAAAAATTGTGATAAGGGTAAAACCAATTATTTTATTCCCAATGAAGCCTCCACATTTCATGGCGGCCGAACACAAAAGAGATATAAGCAGAAACCCAAAAATCCCTATGAAAATTTCTAAGCGAAAAAGTCCATAGTCATAATAATCAAGAAAAACTAAAAATGGGGTTGTAAGACAAAAAAACGGAAAGATGACAAGACTGACGTGCTTCAGCTTTGACTGCTGGGAAAATTCTTCAGAAGGAGTGAAATTCCACATACTCATAAAAACAGGATCATTCAAGAAAATTCCTCAGTCTCTTTGCTCGTCATTGCTATCCACACAACAAATTTAAATCTTTGCATTAATTCCCATGCTATGTCCCCCCTGTTGGTGTCATCCGTCGCATGTATATTCAATAAGCAATCGTCCACTTTCCGATACACATTGCGAACGAATGATTTTAGCTTTTTTGGAAATGGCCTCTAAAAATACTGCCTCTGAATAATTCGGGAAAATGTCTTCTCGCAATCCAAGAAGACTTTGAACCATTGGATCGTTTTTGGGTACAAATTCGATCACCCCATTGGGCGCGAGACCGATAATCCATTCAAGTAATTCTTCAAATGGTATATTCCGTGCAATAGCAAGATGGTGAATGCAGGCCAGGGCTAAAACTCCATTTGCCGAGGCTCTAGCTTGAAATCCTAATCGCTCACCCTCTCTCCAACCTTGGTTGGGTGCAGGGTTCGTCATATCTAAATACACAGTCTGTAAGGCTAGATCTTCTTCTCGGGCTCGCGTAAAAGCCTTTTCCAACGCTCCATGATCCGAGTCGAAGCCCACGACGTAGCTTGCCCCTTCTTTTAAGGCGACTTCGGAAAATTCTCCACTATTACACCCAAGATCCCAGAGAAGTTTGGGCCGTATTCGTTGAACAAAATCCGTGACGAATTGCTTCTTCAGATTCATTTCTTTTGGGGAATAATTGTTCGTTTTACTATAATCCTGCCACACCGTTTTACCAACGCCTTGCGGTTCGAGTTTGCTAATCCATTTATGGAGACCTTGAAGCATTCGTTGGAAGGAAGAAAGTGGGAAAGAAGCATTCGCTAGTTCTTTCGTTTGCAAACTACTTATATGATCCTGTGCTGTTTTCTGGAAAATTGAATGTAATCGGACATGCATCCATACATTTCGCTTCATTAAGTGGCGCAGTCTTAACAGTCTATTTAATTCGCATGTTGGAATGCCTTCTTGCGTTCCTCGATACCATGCATTATGCGAAAGCCCAAAGTATGCTTGCAGGAGTAAAGGATTTAAGAATTGTTCACAAAATTGTCGATGTCCAAACCAAACCTCCCCTTTTCGGTAAGGGCGAAAGGATAAGTGATCAATAAACACTGGCCGAGAGCCCTGAAATTGTATGTTGTACCCTGAGGCATCGGAAAGCGTGACCCCATCTTCTAATGCTGATAAATGAATCTCAAGATGGAGTAATGCCGCGGACTTTAATGCAGAAAATGACCATTCGTAGGGGTAAGAAATAAAGGGTAGCCGGGTGGTTTCAAGAATATATTTTGCTTCTTTCTCAATCGTTATTCCCAGATTCGTTGTACCATTTGGCACAACGGTTACCGGGAGAAGCAATCCAGCACTAGACAACTTCCCCAGGATGCCTACTGAACAAACAAACTCAAAATCTGAGGCAAAGCAGGAGTTAACTGTTCGAAAAATTCGGCCTTCTCCTTGATAAACATGCCCATTGGGATCTCGGAAGGAACCGGGGATTTTCCTGATTGTGATCATTTTGTTCAGTCGTTGGTTGGGGGCGGTTGTTCATTGGTATCTCTGCGGTTTAAAAAGCTCTTTAGACGTTCCCAGTAAAGTTTAAAAACAACAACAACTCCTGCCACGCCACCTAGCAATAACTGAAGAAGCATACTTCCACTGCCAGGATCCAGATAGGCGTAAACCATAGAAAAGGGATTGGATATCATGCAAAATACAAAAAGGAAGACGAACATTCTTGAAAGTCTCATTGCCAATTCCCCGTCTGGTATTTAAGAAAAGATTCTTCCTCACTTATCCATAATAGTATTCCTGCGCCACCCTTATCGGTCACATAAGACTTTCTCTAAAATCTTGAAGGTTTTTTATCAATAACTATTTGACCCAATCGCTTTTCTCAGCCTGCAAAACCCAACTTTTTTTTCGAGAAATACTAGTAGGGGTTTTTAGGTAAGCCATGATTGGGGATATTTCTGGAAATTTTGGTTTGTGGTAAGGGGGGACTGGAGTTGAATACCGGGAGGTTTGGCCGTCAAGCAAGCGAGAATCAATGTGATGCCCTGGCCATTGAGAAGAAGGACTGGAAGCCGTCGAGCCGGCTTTACCAAGGTGTTGGTGGGGAAAGAAACCAAGGTCGGGAAGCCAGGGGCGGTTGCCCGCCCCCAGCTCCCACAGAACCGGACTTGTGGGTCGCACATCCGGCTCTTCAAGTCGATCCCTCATGCCCCAAACAGCGTCAGCTGTTGGGGTAAGGCCCATTTAGACTGGTGGTTCTCCCGTTCCGGGCGTGTCAAGTTATCTATGTAACTGATTGGAAATTATTCTTGTGTGGGCACTCGATCTCAGCACAGCATCGCAAATTGATTCAGTGCGCGTTTCCAGTCCGGAATGGGCATGGTTCATTTCTTGGCAATCCGCTGCATCCCGAGATAGAGCACTTTCAGAATTGATTCATCTGTCGGAAAGGCTCCTCTCTTTTTCAAGACCTTACGTAAGGAAAAATTTAAGGACTCAATCGCATTGGTCGTATAGATGACTTTGCGGATGGCTGGCGGGTAATCAAAGAAGACGGTCAGTCGTGTCCAGTCCTGCCGCCAATTGGTACTCATTGTGGGATACGAGGCATCCCAGGTCTGCGCAAACTGCTCCAACGCCTCCTCCGCTTCTTCCAGTGTCGTTGCGCCATAGATGGCCCGGAGATCCCGAGCCACAGGCCGCCGCTCTTTCCAGACCACATACCGCAATGATTGCCGAACTTTATGCACCATGCAGAGTTGGACCTGGGTCTGGGGAAAGATGGTCTCTAAGGCTTCCGGCAAACCACTCAATCCATCCACACAAGCCACAAAACAATCCTGGATACCTCGCTGCCGGAGTTCAGTAAAGACCGACAGCCAAAATTTGGCACCTTCGGTCTCACTCACCGACAGGCCTAAGAGTTCTTTCTCCCCCGTGAGATTGATGCCTAAAGCCACATAGACGGCTTTGGTCTTGACCGCTCCCTCGTGTCGAGACTTCACGAAGAGACAATCAAAATAGAGAATGGGGTACACGGCCTCCAACGGCCGACTCTGCCACAATCGTACATCCTCTAAGACCGCATCGGTAATCGTCGAGATCAGCGTGGGCGAGACGTCCGTCCCATACAATTTTTGCAGATGCCCTTGGATCTCTCGAGTCGTTAAGCCATGCGCGTACAAAGCCAAGACGTTGTCATCCACAATCCCTCTAAGCGCCGTTGGCGTTTGGGAATGATCGTGGGTGCAAAGCTCCCAGCTTGATCCCGTGGCACGTCCGGCTCGACCGGTCCTTGATCGGTCTGAACGGTCTTGCTACTGGTGCCATTCCGAGTATTCCATTCCTTGGTGTTCGTGCGAACATGTGGGGCATACCCGCGATGATTGGGCAATTCGGCGGCGAGGGCACTTTCTACCAACCGTTTCGTTAAACCTTTCAAGAGACCATGCTCCCCGAGAATATCTTCCGGGGACTGACAGTCCTGCAATAAGTCATCCAGCAGTGCATCCGTTTTCGTGTCTTTCTTGGTCATCAAACCCTCTTTCATTAATTGAACGGTCATGATAACCAGTTACACACTTAATCTTACAGGCCCCCTCACGGAGGGAAGGTGTTGGCCGCTGGCCAGCCTTCGCGTGCAGTTGCCTCTGACTCGTGGTTGCCTCCGACAGGCCCCACAGGGGACTTCCACCCCCATCAACTCATCCATGCCCAGCCCACGCCCACGCGCAACAGCCCGTGGATTCTGGAATGCGGGCTGGAGCTATGTGACCAGGGGTCGAGGTGGACTACCAAGTCGTCAGAGGGTGATGAGGTTCGGCCTTCATCAATTGGGCACCAAACATCTGCATCCGTCTTGCCTTACGTTCGATTAATTTCACGTTATTCCACATGACTCGACAATCATAGACAAGTCGCGTCTGACCGAATAGTCAGAAAGTTAAGAAGGGTTGTGGAGAAGGGCGTTGACGTCTTGGAGGCGGCCGTGAGCTTTGATGGCTTCAGGGCTTTGCGGGTAGGTACGGACGAGTTGTTGGAAAACGGCACGAGCCATAGAGGGTTGCTGCAGCTCAAGGTGGGAATAGCCTATTTTGAGCAACGAAGCCGGCACTTTGCTGCTGGAAGAATAGAGAGCAAAGACTCGTTCGAATTCATCGATGGCCTCTTGAAATCGTCGCTGCCCATAATAACATTCACCCAACCAATATTGGCTGTTATCCGCTAAGGACGAGTTGGGAAATGTTCGAAGAAAGGATGAGAATTCTCGGGCGGCCTTGCCGTAATCTTTGGCACGTAACAAATTAAAGGCGTTTTGGTAAGCCGTGCGTTCATTCTGGGTATATTTCTCAATCGGAGAAGGGGATGAGACATGGGATGACGGAGTCCCATTTAATGGCGAGACAGAAGCAGTAACCATCGACGGCCCGGAAGGTCCGTCATTCGAAAGCCGATAGGATGGCAAAGTCATCTCCTGTCCACTGGGAGTAGAAGACCGAGAATTCGTGGATAGAACGGCCTGATTCAAATTTTGGCTTTGATGCGACATCGGTGAGGCCAAAGATTCCTGAAGAGGCAAAGCCGCACCTGGGTTCCTTTGATGAGAGGTTCGCGACCGCTGTTGCTCGTAGGCATCCAACCGTCCACTAAACGTCGTACTAATTTGTTCTAACGTCCCGATAACAGATTGAATATGTTGCCGAACATCTTTCACGTCGATTTGGACTTGTTGATATTGCGAGTTCTGTTGTTGTCCTAACCGATCCACATGCTGTTGTAATGCCGTCACCTGGTGTTCCTGTTTCGCAACATTTTGTCGAAGCGCGGCTAGGACTTGTTGATAGTCAACCAACGACGTCCGAAATTCCCCAAGTTTCCCCCCCTGTTCGGTACGTAACTGTTCTTCTGCCTTTAATTGTGTGCGAAATTCTTGCACGAGAGGATCGAGGACCTCGCTTGATTTCTGGACAGTGGTTTCTACCGTCTGGACTTTTGACTGGAGGCGGCCATACTTCTGGTCCAGCTCTTCTACGAGATGCTGATTCTTTTCGATGGCGCCACGCACTTGAGATAAATCAGTATCCTTGAGGGTGGCAACTTGATCCATCACCTCTGCACGAGTTTGCAGCAATTCTTGGATTTCCGCTCGCTGACCGGCAATAAGGACGTTGGCTTTCTCTAACGCGGCATTGGCGTCAGTCACGGCCTGTTGAAGAGAGGTTTTACTTTTGTCGAGCTGACTGATCTTGGCATCTAATTCCCGCTTGATTCGAACCACATCAGCCTGCTGCGCCACACAGCCCGCGAACAGGATTCCAATAGTGAGAATGAATATGCCCACGCCCCAGCGCCCAAGAACAGACCACGCATGGCTTATGTACATATTACCGACCTTTGACATGTCAGAACTGGGCAAAGAAAAATCGTCCTTTCTTAGGCAGCGCACACCAGCACAGGCTTACCGCATCACCGTTGATGCGACTCTCATCCCGAGAACCAAATGCGCTCGTCGATTCTTTTGATAGCAGGGTTCCGTTGGATCCCAGCATGCGGGATTGTCTTTTCCAAATGACATAACCTTTAACCGCTCGCTTGATACGCCTAAACTGGTGAGAAAGGTTTTTGTTCGAATCGCCCGTTTCTCTCCCAACACATAGTTATACGAAGACGTGCCCCGATCATCGCAATGTCCTTCGATCGTTATTTCAGCATCAGGATGTGCCTTGAGCCATTCCGCATTGGCCATCAAAGTAGTTTTGGCTTGTTCGTTCAACTGAATACTATCGAATTCAAAATGCACATCTTCGAGCCCACTTTGCGCCGTGAACTGCTCCGCACGCGTACGATTGACCCAGTAATCATTCGGTGATCCGCCACCTTTCCCGGTTTTGCCAAACTGAGGATCTTCTTGAATCAACGCTTCTTCTTTCAGTAAATCTGAAAATGTACCAGCCTCATCGCCAAAATACCCTTCACCGCCAGCTGGCCCCTTCAAAGCCGTGAGGTCTGACCCTGTCGGTTGGTGTGCCACCATACGGGCCTTACCAAGCTTCGAATGGCCCTGGCTTCCGTGCGAAGAACGATGTCCACAGCCCATCGCCAAAATGGCCATCACCAGAACAAGACTCCATGCCAATATTCTCATTAGTGGTAGACGAAGAATCATGGCTCAACACTCCTTTTCTCGCACAAACAAATTATCTCAACGTTCTCAGCGCACAAGATCCCTGATTTATTCAAAGTAGCAAAAACAAGGCCAGAAGAGATTTGCATCCACTTCAACGACGAATAACCCCAACAGGACAAGCGCCAGTTGCAGAAATTCTTAACACATTCAGGTGAATCTTTTGACACAAGGTACCAATATTTCACGAGTTGTCCTGCGCAGTTATGATGCCGCAACTCCAACATTATGGGAAAAACACGAAATTCCTGACCCCCAAGTAATTCTCCATTCAGGCATATTGGAGGGAACAGCCTACAGATCGATTCCCACACCATGCGGAAAAACTACGAAGCATTTTTTCAACAATCGTGGTTTTTCCTCAACGAAGAAGAATCCACAAGTGGAGGTCAGAAAAAGGAGTGAGAGGATCGGAAAAATTCGAGGGATTGAAACGATTCAGAAGCAGGGAAACCCGGTTTACTCAAAATTCCATTCTTGCGTCGCAAAATACCACCGCTGTCCGCCAAAGTCTTTGGCACGATACATCGCCTGGTCGGCAATCGCCAAAAGACGCTGCGGGTCTGTTGAATCTTTTGGGGAGACCGCAATGCCAATGCTTGTCTGCACGGGAATGTCTTGCCCACTTAAGTGAATAGGCAACGTCAGGCAGTCCACGATTTTCTGAGCGACCTGGCGAATGTCTTGAATCCGATCTAGCCCTTGCAAAATAATGGTAAATTCATCTCCGCATAGCCGGGAAACCGTATCCGTGGTTCGAACACACGTCACGAGCCGCTTGGCGACCACTCGCAACAAGCGATCTCCCATTTGGTGCCCATACTGATCATTGATTGATTTAAAATTATCCAAATCCAAAAAGAGGAGAGCCAGTAACGTTCCATCTCGTCTTGCCTGCGCCAGGGCTAACTGCAACCGATCTTCAAACATAATTCGATTGGGTAAATCCGTTAAGGCATCATGGTAGGCCTGATGCTTCATTTGCATTTCTGCCACAGCACGGGCCGTCACATCGTGGAGGATCACCACAAAATGCGTGGGCTTCCCCTCAGCATCGACTAAAGGCGTCACAACCTGTTCAAGGACGAGTGATTCCCCGTTCTTTCCTTTTGCCATCACTTCGGTTTTCACACAACCGATCTCCGTCGTGGCGGATTCTGGATTTGGTCGCGCCTCGTGCAGTTGCGCGTAAGGGAACGAACGCAACGGGGTTCCCAGCACTTGACGAGACGCGACACCTAACAACGTCGTATAGGCCTGATTGACCCACTCCACACGACCCTGTAGATCTGTCACACACACCGCATCATGGACGGATGCCATAATGGCACTTTGAAGCCGCAGTCGTTCCATCTCCATTCCACGCGTCATCAAACTTCCAATATGATGCCCCAAGGCCTCCAACCATTCTCGTATGGAGACATCAATTTCCTTGGATAAGGTGGAACACACCACGAGTAGACCTGAATGATCCCCCTGCCTAAAAGGCAACAAATATGCTTGGCGAAGAGCAAAGCCTGATGGAAACCACGCAAATTCACCTGTATGTGGAGTCTCAAGAGAAACCAGAGAACCTTCAGATGCCACGCACGCCTGGGCTAACGTCTCTTGCCGAGAAATCGACGCCCACCAGGCCGGCCCCTGAGTATCCCAATCCAAATCAGGCGTCACCGCTTGTGCACGCAATTGGATCCGTTGACCATCCTGTACCGTGGCAATCCACACAAACGGATAGCCAAACGTCTGTACCAACCCTTCGCAAAGGCGCTTCAAGCAATCATTCAGACATCGTCCATTTAAGAGGTCCGTCCCAAGTCCCTGCACAAACTGGGCAAATGGTTCGGAACGAACCGAATCGCTGTGCGGGCGCAAGTCCCAATGCCAGGCCATCACCTTCCGCGATTGATCCAACAGAGGGGTGACCGAACACCTCATCTTTTTCAAGGCCACTTCCGGAAGCTCCATGGTGATCACCCACGTCACCGACTCTTGAGCCAGGTCACCACCCTTCAATTGTTGCCGAATCCATCGCCATTCCTCATAGGGAATCCAATCAGCTAACGACACCGTTCCGAGGTTGGCCACATCCAATCCCAACACAGCAACGGCCGGATCATTGGCCATCAACACCACACCCTCACAGGAGGTCATCAAATGGAGAGGGGCCTTAGTAAGGGAAACAGCCTCCGGAGTCAAGACTGAATGAGAGAAATTTGTACCTGCTAACTCATGGGTAAAATTGACGTCAGTCGACTCGGCAAGAATATGTTGCAGTCGGCCAGATAATCGTTGAAGCGCCTGGCTTAATTCTTCTTCTTGCACAGATTCCAAATTGCGGGATTCCGCATGAAGATCCCGCAGGGATTGTTCGAGTAATTGCTGGAGTTGATGAAAAGTCGCCACGGGTCTCGGCACCTCTGTGGGAGGAACAGGAGGACTACTTGATAGAGCTGAGATTCGAATACTCAATGCCAACCTATCCTTGGTGAAAACCGGTTGAACGTCAACCCATCAAAAGAGTGAGGATCGTTTCATGCTATAACCTGATCAACCACTCGCTAGAAAAATTCCCAAGCATGCATAATCTACACCATTCAATGGGAAAAGTATCAGCCTTCCAATCGAGGGGCAAGAGCCACCAAGCCTGCCTCCACATCAGCCTGGGCTTGCGAATAACGTTCCACCGTTCCAATGTCTGACCAATAACCGTCATAAACGAACTCGAATAAGCGAGAACCACAGGCAAGTGCACGCGTATAGGAATCAATAACCGAGAAGGCTTTCCCGGTTGGGGCATCGTCCAAAATAGCAGGATGGAGAATATGAACGCCCGCAAACATTCGCGTATGGGCCACCGTTGGTGAACTAACCTGATCCCACCCCTGGCCATTGATACGAAGTATCCGGCCCTGTGCATCAGACTCCACCGCCCCCCATTGCGCAGCATGGGGATCATCGCGCACCACCAAAGTAGCCACCCCACCCTGCGAATGATGCGATTCTTGGAGAGCCAACAAGTCTAAGTCGATTAAGGTATCCCCATTTATCACGAGAAATGACTGCCTCTCAAAAAATTTCTCAACCCCTTTCAGCCCACCCCCTGTGCCTAACAGTTCCGGTTCATGAGAATAGCTGATCCGCATATTCCAACGTGATCCATCACCAAGCGCTGATTCAATCATCGAACCCAAATAATGCAGATTAATCATCACCTCACGAATCCCACCCGCACGCAACAACAACAGATTCCACACAATCAACGGAGTCCCACCCACCGGCAGCAACGGCTTGGGCGTCGTCTCAGTCAGCGGCCGGAGACGAGTACCCAACCCGGCCGCAAGAATCATGGCTTTCATAGTCGAAAACTTACTGCCATTCAGGAACGTAGGGGGAGAGGTGTTTCAGCAAACGATGCAATTGGGGGTATTTCGTTAAATTGGCACGAACATTGTGTAAGGTTCGAGGAATGGATTCGAGAAAATTCGGATTTCCCTTCACGCGGTCAATATACACAAATCGCCCAGCCGCCTTCAAATTGCGTTGGATGCTCGAGTAATCAAAAAGTCGGCGAAACGTTTCGGCATCGTCTAAATACATGGTGGTGTATTGAGAAGAAGGAAGAGCCTGGAGCATATGCTCTCGATAATAGACCAGCAACGCATCTATTAACGATTCCTCTAAAGCAATATATGAATCTCGAAGGAGGGATGCTACATCATACGTAACCGGGCCCATTAACGCATCTTGAAAATCAATCACCCCCATCCGTGCACCATCGACCATCAAATTGCGGGAATGAAAGTCCCGATGCGTCAACACCATTGGTTGTTCGGCCAACCATCCAGCCATCTTTTTGAATTCCTCTTGAATAGGCACCAGGTCCTCGGCACGCATCGGCTGACCTTGTCGGGCCACAATCCCGTATTCCAGAAAATGGTCGAATTCCCACAGATACAATGGCACATCAAAGACGCGGGAAAACGCAAGACAAGAGACCTTTGATGGAATGGAAGCTTGCACATGCAGTTGCACCAACACATCAATGGCCTGTCGATAGAGCCTTTCAATGATATCGGCTGACGCCCCTTGGCAAGCTTGTGCCAACGTCACATCACCAAAATCTTCCAAATACAGGAGCCCAGCTGGTTCATCGTAAAAGTATAAAACCGGCACCGGAATATCAGCCGCTTGTAAATGTTTCAACACATTAATGAAGGGCAGTTCGGCAATCTCAGACTCTTGCCCACTAACCGCTTCTTCCGAAGCCTTAAACCCTTCGGGATCGGCCAATTGCATCAAAATAAGCGATTGAACGGGAGCGCCAGAAAGGTGCACACGATAATATCGACGATTAGAAGCATCGCCAGCCAGCGGCACACATTGGGCAAGGTTAGCTGAAAACGGGAGAGCGCTGTGAAGCGTAGAAGAAATCCGAGGAAGATCTATCGAAGACGTCACCGAAGAATTTTGAGCTCCCATCCACGCCGATTATACGATCACCTCCACCTTCTGTCATCTCTCACGATAGGATTCAGAAGTGAATGATTCCTCCAGATCCATTCCATCCTTGGCTTTAAAATGCCAGAAAATTTTCTGACTGAAAAATCTACCAAAAAATTAAAGATTTAAGGAATTTTGACGAAACATTATAGGAAGAGAGAAAAAAGGCAGAATAGCCTGGTAATCACTTCAAACCAATAGGTGTCTTATGGAGATCAATAATTTTACGCCCCCAACCATTGTGCCGGTTCGGGCACCTTCCGCTGTGGAAGATGGCGATGCCGGACCCAATAGTCCCTATTATCGACGTCGACAGAAAAAGGCAAGACCGCCTCGTGAAGAGACGTCCAAAGAGACCGCACCGCAATTGGAGGGCTCCCCCTCGCATATTGATATCCGGGTATAGCCTGTGCGGGAATCAAATCCCTGAGTTGCGTTCCAACTTCTTTAATGCTCGCATGCTCTTGCGTGATTGAGTCTCATTTGTTCAACTCCCAATTTTTTGGTACAGCCTGTGATTCTGCCTTCCGATAGAATGCTTAACTATCAAATCTACATTCCTCGCGCAAAAAATGCCAAAGAGCATGACTTATTCGCCTGCTACCCCAGGTGTTGATGGGCAGAAATAAAATTATCACTATATATAGTATTTATCGGATATATTGGGTATATTGCCCCTTTCCCGCTCCTACAAGTTTCACTCTACAGGAGTTTCATGAGTTATAAAAATATTGGTGATTACGGGATTATTGGCGATTTGCATACTGTGGCCCTGGTTGGGATCGATGGGTCCATCGACTGGTGCTGTCTCCCCCGGTTTGATTCCCCTAGTATTTTTGGCGCTATTCTCGATCACAAAATTGGCGGGAGCTTTAAGATTTCACCTGTGCAGCCGGGTAATACCCGGCAAATGTATTTACCGGAAACGAATATTCTTCTCACACGCTTTCTGCAACATGATGGGGTGGGGGAACTCACCGATTTCATGCCAGTCGAATCCGATGAAGCCGGCTACCGCCCCCGCCGTCATCAAATTATCCGCATGCTGTCCGTCGTCCGTGGGACCGTGACCTTTCGCCTGGAATGTTCACCCGGGTTTAATTTTGGACGCGATGCCCATGAAATTGACGTCCAACCCAAAGGCGTAATTTTCCAATCCGGCGATCAATCGGTGGGGTTGGTCAGTCCCATTCCTCTCGAAACGCAGGAAGGTGTGGCGTATCAGGAATTCACGGTCCACCAGGGCGAGAACCTGACGTTCTTTTTGGAATATTTGGAAACAAAGAATGGGACGCCTTTGTTATCAACGCCGGAATCGGGTGAAGAAGCCTTTCGGAATACCTCAGCTTTTTGGCAACGCTGGCTTTCACAATGCCAGTATGATGGGCGTTGGCGAGAAGTCGTCCACCGTTCCGCCCTCACACTGAAGCTACTCACCTATGCCCCAACGGGTGCCATCGTTGCCGCACCCACCACGAGCTTGCCCGAGCATATTGGCGGCCCCCGCAATTGGGATTACCGCTATACCTGGATTCGTGATTCGGCATTCGCGCTGTATGGACTCTTACGTCTGGGCTTTACCGTCGAAGCTGGACGGTTTATGGAGTGGATCAACGCTCGCTGCCACGACCTGAACCCTGATGGGTCCATTCAACTCATGTACGGCATCGATGGTCGTCGGGACCTCACGGAAGAGGAACTCCCACACCTCGATGGCCACCGCAACTCACGCCCCGTGCGCATTGGGAACGACGCTGCCTCGCAATTACAAATGGATATGTATGGCGCTCTGATGGATGCCGTGTATTTGTACAATAAACATGGCGCCTCGATTTCCTACGACCTTTGGGTCAATCTGTGTCGCCTGTTAGATTTTGTCTGTGAGAACTGGGAGCAGCCCGATGAAGGGATTTGGGAGGTCCGCGGCGGACGCCAACATTTTGTCTATTCCAAGGTCATGTGCTGGGTGGCCCTAGATCGTGGGATTCGCTTAGCCGACAAACGTGGGTTCCCCGGCAACCGTTCCCGATGGATGACCGAGCGCGACCGGATCTACCGTGAAGTGATGGATCGTGGGTGGAACCCAAAAGTCGGCGCATTCGTTCAAGCCTACGACTCGGAAGCCTTAGACGCCGCCAATCTGATCATGCCGCTGGTTTTCTTTGTCTCTCCCACCGATCCCCGCATGCTCTCGACTCTGGATCGCACGTTGGAACAATTAGCACTGGGCAGCCTGGTCTATCGATACGATACCAATACCGCCGCGGCCGATGGCTTAGACGGCGAAGAGGGCACCTTCAGCATGTGTACCTTTTGGTTGGTCGAAGCGCTCACCAAAGCCGGCCGTTTAACCGAAGCGCGACTAATATTTGAAAAGATGTTAAGCTATGCCAATCATCTGCGTTTATATGCCGAGGAGGTTTCGCATTCCGGGGAACAGTTAGGTAATTTTCCACAGGCCTTCACCCATTTTGGGCTTATTACCGCAGCCTGCAACCTAGACCTGGCACTCAATACCAAACGTGCTGCCCACACTGTTGCCCGCCGGAATCGCCCCTCTTCCTATTCATCGCACTAATTTTTCGCTTTTCACGGACCGAAAAGACAGCAAGCAGGTTTAACCCAAGGAGGGGCACGATGGATATTGGATTTATCGGACTCGGCAAAATGGGCATGAATATGGTGACGCGCCTAAGCCAGAGTGGGCATCGGGTGGTCGCTTATGATCGTTCTGCTGCCCTCATCACGCAAGCTGAATCGAAAGGCGCCACTGGCGCCACTTCACTCGAAGACCTTATCTCCAAGCTCCCCAAGCCACGAGCCGTCTGGGTCATGGTTCCTTCCGGGGATCCCACGGAAGACACAATCCGACACCTTAGTACGATCCTTGAGAAAGACGATATCGTCATTGACGGAGGCAATACCAAATTTCACGATGACGTTCGCCGCGCTGCGGACCTTAAGAAACGAAGCATTCACTATGTCGATGCAGGAACCAGCGGCGGCATTTGGGGATTGCAAATTGGCTATTGTTTGATGGTTGGTGGCGAGAAGGCCCCTGTCACACATCTCGCTCCCATCTTCACGACCTTAGCGCCTGAAGACGGTTGGGCCCATGTGGGCGGACATGGTGCGGGCCATTACGTGAAAATGGTACACAACGGCATCGAGTACAGCATGATGCAGGGTTATGCGGAAGGCTTTGAATTGATGTCGAAAAGTGAGTATAACTTGGACCTCGCCAATATCGCCGATCTATGGA
>Ga0224497_10000611_pt1 | contig 24268 bp, 22 predicted proteins | sample SF_Jul11_sed_USG_4_FD_167970 | JGI IMG/M metagenome (GOLD analysis project Ga0224497, IMG submission 167970) | Sediment microbial communities from San Francisco Bay, California, United States - SF_Jul11_sed_USGS_13 | ecosystem: Environmental > Aquatic > Marine > Sediment | place: USA...
TTGCCAAACCTTGAGATTGAGAATATCAATGGTTAATCCGCTGAGCATAGAAAACTCTTCTTCAAACGCTTGCTTCACGTCTTGCCATCCGATGTATTTGCGACCGCCTATGGTGTAACCCACGGTGTCCTCATCCGACGCCATATGTGTTTCAAGGGTCTTCAAATCCATTTCGGCATTGGCTTTGACGATCATTCGAATGACGGTTTCTGGATCATCCAGGTTCCCAGGTGCATTGGCCCACGCTCCCAAATTTCCACTGAGAACCATGATCATGCTCACGAGACCAATCACCAATCTTGCCTCGGACAAACCTTTTCCCCCTATTTTCTCAATCCACACTTTGTTTATGTTCTCGGTTATGAACAACATGGCCTCGTCCTTTCTGAGTGGCTCATCTTTATGAGGGAATGGGATCAACCTACATATGTGTTGAGGGGAGAAAGAAGGGAGGACACTTCTCCGGCCGGTGCTGATCAGAAAAATCTTTATTAGGTATGAAGGTGCTTCATTGCCGACGCACATAGAATAATAAACACGCCCATCCACAGGGCCACTCGCTGAAAGGGTACAGGCTCGACAGCCATTTCTTCTAATTCATCTTGATCTTCATGGCCGGTAGGATCGTTTTTAAAGAGGGTTGTGTAGAGGAAAATGGTCAGAACGCCAAGCACCAAGAACAATTTAATGAAAAAGACCATGAGATATTTGGCATGGTGCGCCACACCTTCTCCAGTCGCCATGACCATTCCTTGGCTCACATAATGCAGATTGGCTCCGCCCGTAAAGAGAATGACCACCAACAGAAGACCCACTATACGTTTATATTGTTTATAAAATGTTTCGGAAATAGGTTTAATGAATTCTTTTGGGACGGTAGTTTTCAGGCAAGGAGTCACGGCCATGACCAGAAAGGCCAGGCCACCGATCCACACGACTGCGGATAGCAGGTGTAGCCAATGCACTAAAATAGGAATGAGTTGATTGAGGTCGGTGAGGACCCCAAGAAGGGATTCCATTAAAACTTAAAGACCGGTTTTTCGTTGCCAAACCGTCGCTTGCGAAGTTCTTCCATTAACTCAATGGTAACGACCGGGATACCCTCTTCTACGGCATGGCGCTCCACACCCTTTTTCACCATGGCCCGCAAGAAATATGGTATCCGACTGAGCCGTTCTTCTGAAGCTTGATCCCATTCTACTGATGAGGCCTCTGGCACATTAAAAGCCACCTGGATCTTTTCCCCACCTTTGGGCGTATAGAGACACCACTCATCTTCATCCATCCAATCGCCATGATCCACGTAAGGACGTGCTCGACAGCCCCCACAAATTTCACTGTATTCACAATCGCCACATTTGCCTTTGAGGTGCGGGTACCGAAAGGAATCGAAAACCTCCGACTTCTCCCACAAATCCACAAAGCTGTTATCCCGAATATTGCCAGCGGATAATGGCATGTAGGGACAAGGCGTCAGGTCGCCGTTTGGCGTGACCCGCGCGTAGTTGGTCCCCGCGAGACAGCCCCCACCCATGTAGCCCTTGGCTTTGGTGATAGGGGAATTCGGATCTTTTTCATAGGCTAGACGCTTAAAATGTGGCGCACATCGGGCTCGTACCAACATATCTTGGTATTTATCTTGGCTTTCAATCAAATGGACCAAGACTTCCTCGTATTGAGAAGGAGTAATGTCGGTCAGTTCTTCTCCACGTCCCGTGCAGACCATGAAAAAGACATTCAACACCTTGGCTCCCAGATCATGTGACCAATCGATGACAGCCGGTAATTCTTTATAATTCATGGGTTGTGCACTGAAATGTACCTGGAATTGGAGCCCGTTACGTTTACAGGCTTCGATGCCTGCTAACGCACCTTCCCAGGCATTCGGCATTCCACGAAACGCGTTGTGTGTGGCTGGATCAAGCGAATCAATGCTGATTCCAACTCCCATGACCCCAATTTCCACCATTTCCTTCGCCATGGCATCGTCAATCAACATACCATTGGTGCCGAAGACCACCATAAATTGAAGTTTTACCGCATGACGAGCAATGTCTAAGATATCGGGACGCACTAACGGTTCACCGCCGGTAATTACCAGCAGGCTTCCACGGTTGACCTCAGCAATTTGATCGATCAGACGAAAGCATTCCTCGGTAGTAAGTTCATCTTGCCCACCACTCATCTTCGTCGTCGCGTCCAAATAGCAATGTTCACATTTAAGATTACAGCGACTCGTGAGATTCAGGGCGACAAGGTACGGTTTGAAGTCGTCAACCGTCCGGCCATCACCTGGGGCATCAATACCTGGACCAGGACGGAGAGATTCGAACTGGGAGACGGCACTCGAACCTAATGACGACAAACTATTGAATAATGAGTTGAGAACTGGAAGGGATTTACCCATTGTGACCGGCTCCGGATTGGGCTTCAGAAGCAGCCCCTGTACCGGTCAGCTTGGCGACAATGTCTTTGACGTTCCCAGATTTCATAGCTTCTTCCATGGTTTCTTTCGCTTGCTCAATACCCTGGTTAGCCACCTCAAGGGTAATAGTCGTAGTGCCTATTTTTTCCGCATGCTTAATAATTAACGCTTTGGTGCAGTCCCGCATAAAACCTGCGGGAGCCCGCTCGAGTCGTTGAAGGGCATCAGGTTCCCACGTATAAGGATTAGACCCATTGGCCTCAGGAGCTTGATCATTCTTTGAATCAGAACCCATAGTTGAGGCCTCCCCAGGAGTTTTATTGGCAAATATTGGAGTATAGTCTTCTGCCGCCGCCTCTTGAATCATCGGACCTGCATACTCCAATGTGATGGTCGTCATTCCTAATTTTCTGGCGGTCTTTTCAATTTTTGCTTTTGCACGCCGACGCTGAAATCCCGCAGGAACCGCCCGAATGGCTTCTCGTGAATCTTTTGTCCATTGCATGGGGATATCATCGTACGCGACTTCTGTTTCGAGGCCGCCTTCCGCTTGAGCTGCCGCCTCAAAAATTGATTTATCCACTTGTTTAAATTGTGCCCCATCCAGGCCACAAACCGGGCATAAGACCGGATGAGCCCCTTTTCCAATATAGCCACATCCTCCACATACATAATAATCTCGGGACATCCGATCCAAATAGTTCTGATTCCCTGCACTCAATGGATTGGCAGCAACTGGCCTTTCTTCTACCACCTGAGCCATCATGCCACTCATCGTTGATCCCATTAAGTCTTGTGCCACCTGATTGTCAGCTTGCATGGCATTCCGATCAACACCTGCAGCATCCAGGGTTCCGCCAAGGGTTTTCATGGCGTCCATTGCACCCTTTGGGAGAATATCCCCCACAGCATCATCAATAACCGAATTACTGATGATCGTATGGCCTTTTTCGATGGCATATCGATGAATAGCGGTCTTCGCGACACCTCGGGCAAAGACCGGAATTTTCTCCATACGTCGGAGAGCTTCTTCGGTCCAGGCAATTGTGTATTCCGCTTGGGTATCAATAGGCGGCACAAATTTTCTGTTGGAGATCAACACATTACAAGGGGCAGAACGCAAGAGATTCTCAGCGTTGCTGCCGATATCCATATCCTCATCACTATGAACACCAATGCGCCCGACAATGAGAAGCCACGGCTGTTCTTTCCGCACATATTGGATAACCTTCTCAAAAGCCTTGCCATCCAGTAGCGTTGTCTTAATATCCGCCCCTTCGTCCTGTGCTACATCACGGGAGACATCTAGGTGTGATTGGTAAATTTTCGCCAACCCACTGTCAATCACTTCTTCATGAAGCTTTTCTTGTTCTTTAAATCGAAAGACTTTCCCGGCCTCCTCATTGAGAACACCAGAAATGCTATGGAAGGCAGCATAGTGAAAATAAGGGTCAAATGCGGAAATCGCTTCAACCGGTTTGTTAAAAGCCTTTCCAAGAGCCAAAGCCGTCTTTAACCCGCCAAAAGAATAATGACTGCCATCCACAGCCACCACGATTTTACCGCCGTTCATAGGCTTGGTATCTTTCACAATGAACATATCCGAATTGCGCACCCGCCGTACTACCCGTTCGGTGTTACTCCCAATGAGAGAGTCCTTGACCGCGCCAACTCCCAAAGCTCCCATGATCGTGAGGTCATAGCCATTTTTGGTGATATCTTCTGCAATTGCTTTCCAATTGCGTCCCTCCAATGACCTTCGCTCGAGAGGAATATTGGCTTCGTCGCACTTCTCACCAACGTAATCCAAATAGGAATCGGTTATGATTTGGAGGCCTCGAGTAATAAGAGAATCATGGATTTGCCGCTGTCGATCCAATTCTTTCTCATCATGATATTCTTCAGGGAGACCGGCTTCCATTTGCTTAAACCGCTTATCATGCATTTTAGCCGCATACACATGGCTCCCCACCATTTTCGAACCGAAAACCTTGGCGAATTGGACTCCCAACTCGACAGCCATATTGGAATGGTCTGAATTATCGACTGGGACATATATCGTTTTATACATTCACGAGCCTCCTTACCGGAATTCCTATGAAAAAAGCGACAGCACTCCACTCCCCTTTTTCGCCAGGAAATTCGCCGATATGCCTAATATTTCGCCGTAAAATAACAGCGGATCTTACCACCCTGAATTTCGGTTATGCAAGCCGAAGCAAACAGTCAAGTTCTCTGAAGTCCATTGAAAAAATCATCTATTTTTCAACTGGTTTCGACTAAGGACTTTCATGAAAATACCATATGCATGCCATATTACTACCTAAGTATATAAATTTATTTCAATCTAAGTATCTTACTTTATTTATGGGAACGGCAAGAGGGAGGAAAAGATCATGCATCCTGAATCGGAAGTACCCTATACCTGACATCTTCGAATATCCTTTGAAATGAACTTTTACGTTTAAATACAATGGATTTCATCTACGCCCCGTTCATGCTTTTCCATTTTTTCTCCGAGAAAACAACAAGCTTTCTGAAAGACGGGGCTTCCGTATTCCAATCATTTTTTGTTTTGAAATTGTGCAAAACCCTTTCTTGATGTATAGTAAGGGTTTTGTTTTTGCATTATTCACTTAGGGTCTTATTCCGAGAGGAATACGAGGCTCAACCAATAATAGGTAGGGGGGACTTGATGAGACAAACCAGTTATCTGTTTACGTCGGAATCAGTTACGGAAGGCCATCCAGATAAAATTGCCGACCAAATTTCAGATAGCATCCTGGATGCGATAATGGCAAAAGACAAGAACTGCCGAGTAGCATGCGAAACGCTGATCACCACCGGACTGGCCTTTGTGGCTGGAGAAATTTCCACCAAAGCCTATGTTGAAATTCCTGATATTATTCGAGAAACGATCAAAGGCGTGGGATATTCAGATGCAACATGGGGATTTGATCATCGCACCTGCTCGGTCTTGACCTCAATTGATAACCAATCTGGCGATATCGCGATGGGCGTGGATACTGGAGGAGCGGGAGATCAAGGCCTCATGTTTGGGTACGCCTCCAATGAAACCGCCGAACTCATGCCTATGACAATTGTCCTCGCCCACCGCCTGACTCGACGATTAGCTGAAGTGAGAAAAAAGGGCATATTGAATTGGGTCCGCCCAGATGGTAAATCCCAAGTTACCATTGAATACAAAAATGGCAAGCCCGTCAGAATCGATACCATCGTGGTTTCTACACAACACAGTGAGGCGGTGACATCAAAGAAAATTGAAAAAGATATCATGGAAAAAGTGATTATTCCCGTCATGCCCAAGAAACTGTTTAATCCCAAAGCCGTTACCTTCCATATCAATCCTACCGGACGATTTGTCACCGGAGGACCCATGGGGGACACGGGCTTAACCGGTCGCAAAATCATTGTGGATACCTATGGAGGCGTTGGCAGCCATGGTGGAGGGGCCTTCTCGGGAAAAGATCCCAGCAAAGTTGATCGATCAGCTTCCTATATGGCTCGATACATTGCCAAAAATATTATTGCCGCTCAGTTGGCTGAAAAATGTGAAGTGCAATTAGCTTATGCCATTGGCGTTGCCGAGCCCGTTTCGGTCCTGGTTGACCCAAAGGGAACCGAGAAAACGAACGTTGAGCGAATAGAAAAATTAGTGCGCAAACATTTCGCCTTGACACCGAAGGGAATTATCGATCACCTCAAATTACGTCGACCCATCTATAAACAAACAGCAGCTTATGGACATTTTGGCCGAAACGAGCCAGGGTTTACTTGGGAAAAGACCGACAAAGCTGCCTTGCTTCGACGGGAAGCCGGGCTATAATTTTTCAACAAAAAGCTACGTAATAGCAGGGGTGAAGACAATCTGCTTCCTCCCAATCTATCCCTGTATTTTGCACATGGTTAGTCATTCAGATAAACAAGGAGATCGAACATGTTGAGTACTGCAAGCATATTGGAAACCACCACACAGGATTATAAAGTTGCGGATATCAATTTAGCCGCCTGGGGACGCAAAGAACTGCAAATTGCCGAAACGGAAATGCCGGCCTTAATGGCTCTCCGAGACAAATTCCGTAACTCGCAACCGCTGAAAGGCGCCAAAATTTTGGGCTGCATTCATATGACCATTCAAACCGGCGTATTGATTGAAACCCTCATCGAATTGGGCGCCGAAGTACGCTGGTCTTCCTGTAATATCTTTTCAACCCAGGATCACGCGGCTGCGGCCATTGCCGCCAAAGGGATTCCAGTCTTTGCCTGGAAGGGTGAGACCGCCGAAGAATATGAATGGTGTCTGGAACAGACTATTTTAAAGGATGGTAAGCCCTGGGATGCCAACATGGTCTTGGATGACGGAGGTGACCTGACGATGATGCTTCATGGAAAGTATCCAGCCATGCTGGATCACATTCATGGCATTACCGAAGAAACGACCACAGGCGTGCATCGATTACATGAAATGTTGAAAAATGGCACTTTAAAAGTTCCGGCCATTAACGTGAATGACTCGGTTACCAAGTCTAAGAACGACAATAAATATGGATGCCGCCACAGCTTAAATGATGCGATTAAGCGTGGAACAGATCATTTGCTGGCCGGGAAAAAAGCGTTGGTCATTGGCTACGGGGATGTGGGGAAAGGGTCAGCTCAATCGCTCCGCCAAGAAGGCATGATTGTCAAAATATCAGAAATAGACCCTATTTGTGCCATGCAAGCCTGCATGGACGGGTTTGAAGTCGTTTCGCCCTACAAGGACGGAATCAATACCGGCAAGCTCGAAGACACGAACCAATTACTGTTGAGTCACACAGATTTGGTTGTCACAACCACCGGCAACCTGAATGTTTGCGATTCTGCCATGTTACGGGCGTTAAAATGCGGCGCCGTCGTGTGTAACATTGGACATTTTGACAATGAAATTGACACCCAGTACATGCGGAAAAACTGGGAATGGGAGGAAGTGAAGCCTCAAGTTCACAAAGTCTACCGGAATAAAGCTGCCAAGGATCATTTGATCTTATTGTCTGAAGGACGCCTGGTCAATCTTGGCAATGCCACCGGGCACCCCTCCCGTATTATGGATGGCTCATTTTCCAATCAAGTCTTGGCGCAAATTTATCTGTATGAACGAAAGTATGCTGACCATGTTGAAAAAGAAACGCCAACTGTTCAAGTTCTTCCCAAGATTTTGGATGAAGAAGTTGCAGCCCACATGGTCCGTGGATTCGGCGGGGTCTTAACCAAGCTTACACCAACCCAAGCTAATTACATCCATGTCCCAGTTGAAGGCCCATTTAAAGAAGATACCTACAAGTACTAATTGACTCCTTCTGTGATCGCTTTCCCAAAGAGGAAAGCGATCACAGACACCCGCCCTCCTGCTTGCCCATCCAATGAATGACTGGATTTTTCAAAAAATTCTGATAAGCTATATAAAGGGAGCTGTATTCACTGTTTTTTTCTTTACAAGGAACCTCTGACCATAGTATTCTTATCTTGCTCTTTTAGGTGGGCAGGTGGAGTCCTTTAAATTTTGGAATTTTTAAACCATTTCCCTGTAGAAGAGTTACTATTTTCAATGTTTTTTTGATTAACCGATCCCTCGCCTCTGGCTTATGCCTCCGTAGGGCACCCTTCCTGTCATACATACAGGTGAGAGACACATAAGGACATTGCCGCCATGTCAAGAACCCTAGACCCTTCCAAAGCCGGGATTCCTCAACGAGATTACCCCACCATGTTCCTTTTTGGGCTGATCATAGCGGCTACCTTAGTTGGCCTTCCCGTGTATGCCTATTTCTATGACTTCACATGGGTGGACTGGACGATGTTTATTTCCTTGTACATGATCACTGGACTTGGCATCACGGTAGGATATCATCGCCTACTAACTCATAGGAGTTTTAAATGCCCAGATTGGGTAAAAATGGGATTTTTAATCGCCGGCGGCATGGCTCTAGAAAATTCCGCGTTACGATGGTGTGGAGATCACCTCAGGCATCATTCACGCTGTGATAAGGAAGAAGATCCCTATAACGCTAAACTCGGATTTTGGCATAGCCATTGTGGATGGATTTTTTGGAAAGATCCCAACCGAGATCCCAAATACCAAACACGCCTCTTACAAGACCCGTTGGTTGTGTGGCAAAACAGATATTATCTTCCGATTGTTTTGACTGGCTTGTTCCTCCCTTTCTTCGTCGGGCTCTTGTACAACGGCTGGATTGGTGGAATCGGCTGTTTTCTCTTAGCCGGTTTAGCACGCACCTTCTTTGTCTTAAACTCCACATTCTTCATTAATTCCATCTGCCACATTTGGGGTGATCAACCACACGGAACCTCCAATTCCAGCCGAGACAGTTGGTGGATTTCCCTGCTTACGTTTGGTGAGGGCTACCACAACTACCATCATATGTATCAAAGCGATTACCGCAATGGCATTCGATGGTACGATTTTGATCCCTCGAAATGGTTAATCTGGACGTTGAGCAAACTCGGGCTGGCCTACGATCTTCGTCGCCAACAAGCCAGCCCAAACTAGCGGCGTAACCCCATCCTCTCTAAAACCCCAGCTCGCTTACTCCCCAAGGTCGCTTCCCTGTTGGGATACTTATCCAAAGTCTGGGACATGTAGGATTTTCCTCAGGTCCTAATTGCGGAAAGAAGAAGTCGTATGATAGATTCGCCTGTATTCACGCGGGTTTTAGAAACATGATTGCGACTGAAATACAAGAAAACGCAGCGCAGTATTTGATGAATACCTATGCCCGACTTCCCCTGACTATAGAACGAGGGCAAGGGTGCCTGGTCTACGACGCCGAAGGCCGAGAATATCTTGACTGTGTGGCCGGCATTGCGGTGAATATCCTGGGCCATGCACATCCGGACATTGTGGAAGCCATCACCCGGCAAGCTCGCAAACTTATCCATACATCCAATCTGTTTTATACCGAACCACAAACCCAATTGGCTCAACGGCTCGTCGAGTATTCCTTTGCCGATAAGGTATTTTTCTGTAACAGCGGGGCAGAAGCCAATGAAGCCGCCATCAAACTTGCCAGGCGTTATGCAGCAAAAACCTTTGGCCCTGACCGGATTGAAATTCTGACCATGCTGAACTCCTTTCATGGACGGACTTTGGCCAGCCTCACGGCCACCGGCCAACCAGCCTTACAAGAAGGGTTCGGCCCCATGGTGCCTGGATTCCGATACGTTCCTTTTAATGATTTCGAAAGATTAGAAGGGACACTCAGGCCACAAACGGCTGCCATCATGCTCGAACCCATTCAGGCTGAAGGGGGTGTGATTGTTCCTGACGCTGATTACATGAAGAAGGTTCGGAAGCTTTGCAACGAACGACAAATTCTTCTGATTTTTGATGAAGTCCAGACAGGTATGGGTCGGACGGGGACCCTATTCGCCTATGAACAATTCGGCATTCAGCCGGATATCATGACGTTGGCCAAAGGCCTCGGTGGCGGGGTCCCGATTGGGGCCTGTCTCGCCACAGACACCGTGGCTGCTGCTTTTGAACCCGGTACGCACGCATCCACGTTTGGTGGGAATCCATTGGCCTGTGCGGCTGCCCTAAAAGTATTGGACTTGCTCCTTGATGAGGGCAAACTGGAACAGGGTCGTGTGGCTGGTGAGTACTTAGCCAAAGGGTTAGCCGCTCTTGCTGGAAAATTTTCTTGTATTCGGGAAACCCGAGGCATGGGTCTGTTGCAAGGGTTAGAGTTATCCATTGACGGAAAACCGCTGGTCATGGAATGCCTAGAACGTCGAGTGCTTATTAATTGCACGATGGGCCATGTGCTCCGGTTCGTGCCTCCCTTCATCATTAGCCACGAGCAAATTGATCGGTTATTGGCTGTCCTTTCTGACATCCTTTCCAGACGGAAATAACAAATGCCCTCAATTCGTCTTTCTAAACAGAGTCCTCGCTCCAGGTCTGCCTCCCGAAGCAAGGCACCACAACTTCCCAAAGACCTCTTGACTGTGGCTGATATTCCCAGGGAAAAAATTGGCGACTTGATCAGCCTGGCTAAAAAATTGAAAGCGGCTCACGGCAAAGGCCGGCCGGCTTTCCCCCTCAAAGGGAAAACGCTAGGACTCATATTTGAAAAACCCTCGACTCGCACTCGCGTCTCCTTTGAAGCCGGCATGAATCAATTAGGTGGCCAAGCCCTCTTCTTGGCCTCAGAAAAAATACAACTCAGCCGAGGGGAAAGTTTAGCTGATACCGCCAAAGTGCTCTCTCGTTACGTCGATGGGTTAGTAGTGAGAACCTTCAACCAATCTGCATTGGAGGAATGGGCCCGACATACTTCGATTCCGGTCATTAATGGTTTGACCGATCATTGTCATCCTTGCCAGGCCCTCGCTGACCTTCTCACCATAGTAGAAAAAAAGGGGCGCGCAAAGGGATTAAAGTTATCCTATATTGGCGATGGGAACAATATTACGCATTCGCTTCTTGAAATAGGGGCCAAAGTGGGGATGCATGTCTCCGTGGGATGTCCACCGGGGTATGAACCGGATAGCACCATTGTGAAACAGGCCAGAGCCGAGGGCGCTCAGACTGGGGCTAGGATTGAAATCACCCATGATCCAATGGTAGCCGCAAGCCAGGCCGATGCGATTTACACCGATGTATGGATCAGTATGGGGCAAGAAGATGAACATCAACCACGCATGGCCGCGTTTGCCCCCTATCAAGTGAATAGTCAGTTACTGAAACAGGCAAAGCCCAATGCGGTAGTCCTTCATTGTCTACCCGCACACCGAGGTGAAGAAATTACCGCTGAGGTTTTAGATGGACCCCAATCCGTCGTCTTAGACCAGGCGGAGAATCGCCTGCACATACAAAAAGCCGTCTTGCTTGAATGGCTGGGAAAGTAGAGCTCATGACGAATTGGCCCAATCCGAAGACTTGATTAGGTCAATCATGGGCATTGGTTAAAAAAGAATGTGTGTCAAGCTATGTTTCCCCCATACGTCGGGGAAAAACCATCGATGAAAGTTTCTCCCTACTAAGAACATTCCCAATAACTCGCAACCGCTCCTTTTAATGAAGACTTCTCGACCAAAATCACCAAGCCGCGCACCAGCGAGTTCCCGGCGTCAGTCCACCAAAAATTCGGACACCTCAAAGCTCTGGGGAGGGCGTTTCCAAGGTCAGACTGACGCATTGGTTGAATCTTTCACGGCGTCTATTGGATTTGATTGCCGCCTCTACGAATACGATATCGAAGGCAGTGTCGCGCATTGTCAAACCTTACAGCGAGCCAAGGTGCTGTCCACCCGTGAAAGTCGTACGATTATCAAGGGATTGCACCGCATTCGCGAAGACATCCGAGCCGGTCGGCATGAATGGAAGATCGCGGACGAAGATGTGCACATGAGCATCGAGAAGCGGCTCACGCAGCTCATTGGCCCCCTTGGTGGAAAACTGCACACCGGTCGTAGTCGCAATGATCAAATTACCCTTGATCTTCGACTCTATCTCCGCGATGTCCTTCAGCATTTGCAACAAGACCTGTGTCGACTGCAACAATCGCTTGTGACCCTGGCCGAACGATACAAAGGCGTCATGATGCCTGGCTACACCCATTTGCAACGAGCCCAACCGGTGTTATTTGCCCATCACGCACTTGCTTATGTCGAAATGGTGGAACGAGACAAAGGCCGATTGCATGATGCCCTAGTCCGAATTAATGTGATGCCATTGGGATCCGGGGCCCTCGCGGGAACCAATTACCCCATCGACCGCCACTTTACTGCGGCATTATTGAAGTTTCCCACAATTACCCAGAATAGCTTGGATGCCGTGTCCGACCGCGATTATGTGATTGAAGTCTTAAGTGGATGTGCCATTCTCATGATGCACCTTTCCCGTCTGAGCGAAGAACTGATCTTGTGGGCTTCTCAAGAATTTCAGTTTGTCGATCTTCCCGATGGGTTTTGCACAGGCAGCAGTATGATGCCTCAGAAAAAAAACCCGGATATTCCGGAACTCATTCGTGGAAAAACCGGACGAGTCTACGGGCATTTATTTGGTCTCTTAACGACCATCAAAGGCCTGCCCCTCAGCTATAATCGTGACCTTCAAGAAGACAAAGAACCCTTGTTTGACACAATTGATACGGTCACGACATCAGTCAAAATCTACGCAGAACTTTTGGCTCAACTGACCGTACGACCCGAACCCATGTACAAGGCCGTCTCGGAAGGCTTTCTTCTGGCGACAGAACTAGCAGACTATCTCGTCAAACAGGGAGTCCCTTTTCGAGAATCACATCATATTGTCGGGAATCTGGTTGGGGAATGTTTAGCCAAAGGCAAAGACCTTCTTGATCTAACGCCCCAAGACTTATTCAAGGCGTCTCCTTCATTTGACAAAAAAGCTGTTGACGTCTTAACCCCGGGAGCGGCCATTAACCAGAAAAATGTGGTGGGGGGAACAGCTTCGGCTCAAGTGGCTTCACAAATCAAATATTGGAAGACGGTGCTGCGGGGCAAAGCTCAAACATCCAGCAAGAAAAAGCGAGCAACATGAATTCCTGGCCTCCGAAATTTGCCGACTTCATGGGATCACTGGGCGTCATAGCCTTATCCTCCGTTGTCATGAGCTGTGGGGCCGTTGGATCGCCTATTCCTCCAGAAGATGTTGGGATCGAAGCCAAAGTGAGAAAACAACAGAAAGACAAGGCTCAATCAGAAGAAGCGCTCACCGAAGATGGAACCATTTCTGCTGACGAGGAAGGCGTTGAACTTCCGGCTTTATATCCTATAGGAACGCGATGAGACCACAAAGGGGTCGCAAATGTTTGTTCAAGGTACACCATACACGGTACAATTAACTTCTTATTATTTGACGCCACTTGGTTTTGGAGGAACAGAAGAATGCCTACGACAGAATCCCCCGGGGTGACACGCCCCAAACTCCTATTATTAGATCCTTACCCACGAAATAATCCTTACCATATGACGGCGAGTGAACGCCGATCTATTTGGTTTCCCAAACTCTCTTTGCCAGTTATTGCGGCCTATACTCCATCAACATGGGATATCGAACTCGTGGACGAAGCGACCGTCGACATTAATTTTGACACGCCGTGTGATTTAGTCGGCTTATCCATCATGACTTGCTATGCACCACGTGCCTATGAAATTGCCGATGAATTTCGCGCCCGTGGGAAAAAGGTTGTGCTGGGAGGTGTGCATCCGACCTATTGCCCCGATGAAGCCCTGCAGCATTGCGATGCGATTGTCTGTGGAGAAGCCGAAGACCTCTGGCCACAAGTGGTCGCAGATGTCGAAGCGGGTGCATTGAAACGCATTTATCGGATGGATCAATTCCCAATCTTGAGTGACTATAAACCCCCACGCATTGAACTTCTGAGTCCAGATTCGTACATGACGAGATTATGTAGCTTTACCACCCGCGGGTGTCATTTTGATTGCGAGTTCTGCAGTGTATCGCCCTTTAATGGGAAAACGACGCGCCGCCGTCCGGTTCCAGAGGTGATCGCAGAATTGAAACATGCCAAAGAATGGCTTCGTTCAGATATCGTTGAACGCATGACTCAGGGATCTCTATTAAACGCCTTATCGACGTCGTTGAAAATTTGGGTCGGATTGGAAGAAGGGTCTATCGTTGCCTTTGTCGATGATTTACATAATAGCCACCGTGCCTATTGCCGCGAACTGTGGGAAGCCTTGAAATCCCTCAATATTAAATGGGGCTGCCAATCCACCATGTTCCTTGGAGACGATCCTGAAATGGTGAAATTAGCTGCCGATAGCGGATGTGTCTCAGTCTTTGTGGGGCTGGAGTCGCTGTCGGAAGATTCGTTGGGCGAAACGAACAAGGGTTTTAATCAAGTTCGAAAATTTGAAGACCAAATAAAAATGTTTCACGATCATGGGATCATGGTGAACCCTGGTATCGTGTTTGGATTTGACAACGATGACGAATCGGTATTTGAAACGGCCATTAATTTTCTCACCCGCAATAAATTGGAACTCGCCTATTTCAATGTCCTGACTCCTCTTCCAGGCACCGCCTTGTTTGAGCGGTATAATCAGGAAGGACGGATCTTTGATCGAGATTGGTCAAAGTATGACGGTAAACATGTCGTTTACACACCCAAACGCATGACCCCAGAACAACTACAGGAAGGATTCTTTTGGGCCAACCATGAATTTTATTCCTGGCCTTGTATCTGGAAACGGGTGGCCCATACCAGCCAACGTCTCATTCCTCGACTGGAAATGAATTGGGAATTTCGGAAGCTCATTCGGAGATCGACACCAAAAGGTCGATTATCTCCCATCGCCAACGTCCTCAAAAATCTCCAGGCTAAACTTCCAACATTCGAAACCCAGCAATTGATTCCTAATGCCCTGTTCCCACAAGACTCTCAACCGACGAAAAAGCAAGAACTGTGTTTAAATGTCAAAGCCCGTCGACACGATGCCTTTGCGGCCTTGTTCATCGAGTTAGAAGGAACGTTAGACCATTTGAACGCCCGAGAGCTGTTGAATCGTATTAAACAAGCCGCTCAGGATGCAAAAATGGACATCGTCGTCAACTTTGAACATCTCAAACATGCCACGCCCAAGGCCATTCAAACCTTGTTAGATGGGGAAATTCTGAAAGCCATTACACCTCATGCTAATTTACGCTATCGTAAATTAAAGGAAGCGTTCCAAACCACAGTAGCTGAAATGGCATTGGGTGATTGGGATATCTTTGAAGAGAACCCAAGCCATGCATGATTTCCACTACAAAGGAGATGAGCTTTTTTGTGAAGAAGTCTCTATTCAACACATTGTCGAGCAGGTAGGAACACCCTGCTATATCTATAGCCATCGCACGATCAACCGCCATTTCCATGCCTTTGATGACGCCTTCAAGGAAATTCCTCATATCGTCGCCTACGCAATGAAGGCCAACTCTAACATTGCCATCTTGAAGCTCTTGGCCAGGGAAGGCAGCGGGGCTGATATTGTGTCTGGGGGAGAATTGTTTCGGGCTTTAAAGGCCGGTGTGCCCTCGAACAAGATGGTCTTTGCCGGGGTGGGAAAATCTTCAGAAGAAATTCGCTATGCCTTGGCATCGGACATTCTCATGTTCAATGTCGAATCCCCGGGTGAGCTCCAGCAAATCAATGAGGTTGCTAAGACCATGGGGCTTCGTGCACGTGTGGCCTTGCGCATCAATCCGGATATAGACCCGCAGACCCACCCCTACATTTCGACGGGATTAAAAAAAAGTAAATTCGGCATTGCTGCCGATCAAGCACTGAATGAGTTCGAACTAGCAAGCCAACTTTCACACATTGAGATCGTGGGTGTGCACTGCCATATCGGCTCGCAATTAACCCAAGTGACGCCGTTTGTTGACGCCATTAAAAAAGTATTAAGTCTCATTCAGACACTAAAATCTCAAGGAATAGATATTCGCTATATGAATATTGGGGGAGGTCTAGGGATCACCTATTCGGACGAAACCCCGCCCCACCCCAAGGATCTGGCTGCGGCCATTTCTCCGCTGCTGCAAACAACCTCATGCCAAATTATCATGGAACCGGGACGATCTATTGTCGGCAATGCAGGAATCTTGGTCACGAAAGTGCTCTACAACAAAGGGGGAGCGAATAAACATTTCGTAATCGTCGATGCTGCGATGAATGATCTGCTGCGCCCAAGTTTGTACGACGCACATCATGACATCCAGCCCGTCCTTAAAAATGAATCCGCTCCCGTCAATACGGTCGACGTCGTTGGGCCCATTTGCGAATCCGGTGATTTCTTAGCAAAAGATCGAAAAATGCCACAACTACAATCGGGAGACTTGTTAGCGGTCATGAGTGCTGGAGCCTATGGCTTTACGATGGCCTCCAATTACAATTCCAGGCCCAAAACGCCTGAAGTGCTGATCAAAGACGACCAGACCATGGTGATTCGAGAACGAGAAACCTACGAGGATTTGATTCGCGGAGAATCTATTCCTGACATATTTGCCTGAGGATTTGCTGACATCATGTTTTCTGGGTCATTAGTCGCCATTGTCACGCCCTTCTCTAAGGGGAAATTCGATGAAAAGGCTATGGCTGACCTCATTGAGTTTCAAATTGCTCACGGGACCCATGGCATTGTGCCCTGTGGAACGACTGGTGAGTCAGCCACGCTCACACCAGAAGAACATGAACGCGTTGTGGCAGTCACCGTCGAAGTCGTCAATAAACGGATACCTGTCATTGCAGGAACAGGGTCTAACTCTACCGATGAAGCCATTATCTTTACCAAACATGCTAAATCCGTAGGAGCAGATGGGGCACTTCTTATTACTCCCTATTACAATAAGCCCACGCAAGAGGGGCTCTTTCGTCATTTCGAAGCCGTGGCCAAGGTCGTCGAAATTCCACAAATCCTCTACAATATTCCCGGACGCACTAGCGTAAATATGCTGCCGGCCACCACGGCACGATTGTCGAGGATTCCCAACATAATTGGTATTAAAGAAGGGAGTGGATCGCTTCAACAGGTGTCAGAAATTATTCACGGTTCAAAACAAGACTTTCTAATCCTGTCCGGTGATGATCCATTGACGCTTCCCATGATGGCCCTAGGGGGAAAAGGCGTCATTACGGTCACCGCCAATGTGGCCCCAACTGACATGGCCCATATGGTCTCCGCTGCGTTAAAAGGGAACTATGAGGAAGCCAGAACCCTCCATTTTAAATTGACGCCCCTGTTCAGCGCCCTATTCTTGGAAACCAACCCCATTCCCGTGAAAGCCGCATTGGCCATGATGGGAAAAATGTCAGAGGAAGTCCGACTCCCTCTCACTCCCCTCGCCGATGAATACCGGCCTAAACTCCGAGAAGCCTTGCGACTGGCTGGGGTCTTGTAAGGATCCACCCCATGGTGCGAACCATCATTGCCGGTGCGGCGGGTCGAATGGGGATGCGGCTCGTCGCCTTAACGCAGGAAACTGATGGCCTGTCCTTAACCGGCGCCATAGAGATGAAGGGGCACCCTGCACTTGGAAAAGACGCCGGTGAAATCGCGCAAATCGGAAAAGTAGGAATTCTGCTCAGCGACAACCTTCACACGTGTCTTGCTCAAAGTGACGTGGTAATTGACTTCACCGGACCAGCCTCGTGTTTGGCTAATCTTGAGCAGGTCGTTAACACTTCAAAATCTATGGTGATTGGGACAACAGGGTTTTCCGAGAAAGAGCTCGCCCAACTCAAGGCCTTAGCCATGAAAGTTCCTTGCGTGTTTTCACCCAACATGAGTGTAGGCATCAATGTCCTGGTAAATACGATTGGCAAAATCGCCAAATCCCTCGGTGAGACTTACAACATCGAAGTCATTGAAGCCCACCACAACAAGAAAAAAGACGCGCCAAGTGGAACTGCTCTCAAACTGGCCGAAGCGTTAGCTGATGGAATGGAATGGGATTTACAAGAGGTCGGAGTGTATGCTCGGCACGGCATCACCGGTGAACGCAAAACCCGTGAAATCGGCATGCAAACGATACGAGCTGGAGATATTGTCGGAGATCATACGATCCTATTCGGTGGTCCTGGTGAACGGATTGAAATTACTCATCGTGCCCATACCCGCGACACCTTTGCCCGTGGCGCTCTCCGCGCTGCCGAATGGGTCGTTCAGCAACCTCCTGGGCTATACTCCATGGGGAACGTCCTTGGCCTAGAATAATTCTCTCAGGATTTTTCCCTCACTCTAGCCTCCTCTCCCCAAAAGAATCTTCCACCACCCTTCATTGACACACCGAAAGAGCACATGGTGTTATCGAGAAGCTCTTTCATCTAACCTTTTCCTTCTATTTGAATAACAGGAGACCGTTTTTATGGATATGTTTGGCAAAGTGCCGTTGATTGAAATTAAGGTTCACGTCGCACCGGATCAAAAAAAATGGCTGGATAAAATGGTCGATGAAGGGAAAATTGCCGTACCTCCTGGAGGCACCCTGGAAAAAGGCTCAGTCATTTCAATGTTCATGCGTATGCTCATTCACAATGCGATGGAAGAACAAATGCGGCAAGCAGCCATCGATGCCGAAGACGAAGATGATGACGACGATGATGAATAAATTCTTAGGTAGGTTTATTCGTACTAGAATCTTATACTCCACCACTAGCTCAAGGAATTTTCTTAATCCCTTTCTTAAGTAATTAGGGTTTTGTGGAATTTTTAGTTGAATGAGAGTTGGGATGTGGTCTTCCCCCGGTTTCGTGGACCGGTTAGTGAAGAGTTTTTAAGATCTGTTCCGCATACACTCCTGGGGGAAGCCCCTCGGTATGAGAATGTCTGCGCTGACGATTATAGAACCGTTCGATATAGTCAAACACATTAGCGCGGGCCTCGGCCCGAGTCCCATAGTGGCGCCGGTTCACCCGTTCCCGTTTTAAGAGCCCAAAGAAACTTTCCGCCACGGCATTATCATAGCAAAATGCCCACCCCGCTCATACTGCTAACAATTTCATAGGCTTTCAACAAGGCCTAATACTCTTAGGCCGTATACGGCGTTCCCCGATCCGAGTGCAGGACCACAGTTCCAGGAGTGGTCAGTTGTCCCACTGCCATCAGCACGGCTTGGATCGCAACCGGGCTGCGGTTGCATCGACCACCCAATCACCTGACGAGAACATAAATCCATGATGACGGCCAGAGAAAGCCAGCCTGCTCCTGTACGGAAATACGTGATGTCGGTCACCCATTTCGTATTGGGCGTCTTGGCTGAAAAGTCCCGGGCCAGATGATTCTTCACATCCTGTGGCCGGTCGCCGGCCTTTCGACTACGCTATCGTTTCCGAGACGGAATCCCTTGGAGCCCTGCCTGCTTCATGAGTCGGGCCACCCGATGTTAGCCGCAGGACGTTCCCCACATCCGTAACTCCTGCCACATCTTTGGGCTGCCATTCACTCCGTCATACTCCGTATGGATCATATGCATCTCTTCCACGAGTTGCTCATTCTCCAGTGTTCGTGGACTTGGCTGTCGCCGTTGGCTCGCAGCGTGTCCTTGGCAAAAAACGCCGCCGCGTCTTTTAAAAAATCCCGTTCTCGCTTTACGCGAGCTAATTCTCGCTTCAGCTTGGCCAGTTCTTCATCACGGGGAACGCTCTGGCCTCGAAAGGCCTTGGGCCCATCACGTTGCTGCTCTTGGCACCAGCGACTGAGGACGTTGGCATGAATGCCTAGATCTATGGCGACTTGCTTGATCGACAGGTTGGCACCCATGGCCATCTGGACCGCCTCCTGCTTGAATTCCGTCGAGAACTTCCTTTGCTGTGGCATGACACACCTCCTGGCCTATTGTGGCTCTTTTTAGATGTGTCCGCAAAATCAGGGAAAGACCAGAGAGGGCTTCTAAAAGGATTGTGGGAAAGTGGGTTCAGGAAATTGAATTCGTGGGTGTCCTTAGTTTTGATTTTTGTAGTCCTGTTTTGGGGAGGATGAATTTTGTTTGCAACGGATGGCCAGGTATGGAGAACTGATCTGTTGGCTGCTCCAAGGAAAGCGGTGAATCCGTGGTGCGTAAAGAATAATTGTCGGAGGCCAGTAAACGATAAATCCAGGAGGTAACGTTGGCCCTCCTGTAAGCGCCCCCAAAACGTGGACAGGCGAAAAGTAGAGCCTTCTGGCATTATTCACCCAGGAGGTTCTCATGAAAACGAGTCAATTCAGCGAAACCCAAATTATCACGATTTTGAAGCAGGGGGACGGCAGCATCAAAGTCAAAGACCTTTGTCGGGAACATGGGATCAGTGATACAACCTATTACAACTGAAAGGCCAAATACGGCGGGCTCGAAGCGTCAGATATAAAGCGTCTTAAGGAGCTGGAGAGCGAGCTGGGAAAGCTGAAGCGGATGTATACCGATCTCGCGTTAGAAAATCGCGCACTGAAGGATCTGATCGAAAAAAAGCTCTAACGCCGTCCGACAAACGGGCGACGATCCAGGCCATGCAGGCAACCTATGGCGTATCAGTGGTTTGGAGTTGTGACGCGGTTGGCCTTGCCCGTTCCGCTTATTACCGAGCACCAGTTGATTGGCAGGTCCGGGATGCGGACGTGATTGCGGCCCTCAATGAATTGCTTGACACGCATCCCCGCTGGGGAGTCTGGAAGGATATCGATCGCTTACAGGCTTTAGGGCATCCATGGAATCACAAGCGTATTGACCGCATTTATCGGCAGCTCGGGCTCAATCATCCGCGCCGGACGAAACGCCATCTACCAACTCGTGCTTCCCTCCCCGTGTTTATGCCCGAAGCGCCGAATGCAGTGTGGTCTGCTGATTTCATGAGTGATGCCTTCTCCCACGGCACCCGTTTTCTCACCTTCAATATCATCGATAACTTCAATCGTGAGGTTCTCGCGATTGAAGTGGATACGTCACTCCGCACAGAGCGGGTAATTCGCGTGTTGGACCGCCTCAAGGTAGACCGGGAGTTACCCCACATGATTCGAGTGGATAACGGTCCAGAATTTCTGTCGCAGCAGCTTCAAGAGTGGGGAAAGGCCAATCGGGTGCTCATTTACCATATTCAGCCGGGGCGACCGACACAGAATGCCTTTTTTGAACGATTTAATTGTGGATATCGCAATGAGGTCTCAGACCTCTATCTGTTTCGTAGTTTGGAGCAAGTACGGGAGATTACGTGCAGGGGATGTCGATTTACAATGAGCAACGCCCTCCTGTTTCACTTCAAAGCGTGGCACCCTGTACGTATGCACCATCACCGCCTGGAAACTCTAACTATAAACTGTCCGCTTGACGGGGAAGCTTACACTCCTGGCTCATTAATTGATGTTGAGCTATTAGATTCTACAATAAACCGCCTAAGGATTTAGCCAGTCCTTGCACCAACTGCCCCTCTGCCTCTTCCCATTCCAGATTAACCTGTTCGGCCGTTGAGGCGACTCGGGCTTGATGAATTTTCTTACCTTTGGTGGTTTTTTCCGTTAATTGAAAATCAGTCATGATGGTATAGGTGACATCTTTGGTCAGAGACCCGGTTACCAATTCTGTCGCGCTGGCTAGTATGCCTCCGGCCGCACCACCTATTACCGCACCTCTTCCACCGCCCAAGCCGTAGCCGATGGCTCCACCAGCAGCGGCCCCTCCAACGGTTGAGCCATACCCACTGTGGATGGCAGTCCGGAGAGCAGCCGGATCGGCCTCTCCCACATAGAGAATATTCCCTTGATAAATATAGGCCGCCTGTTTGGCATTGTCCACGATGGTGTATCCACGGTCACGGACGGCCTTTTTAATTGCCTCAATCAGATCAATATCTTTGTCAGAGGTGTTTTTGAATTCGACAAATGCTGTTTTTTCTATTTGATTGTCCAAATCTAAGAAAATCGATTTGGACATTTTGGTTTGAACTTTCAGATCTTTCTTTTCCAATCCAACTTGGGTTGCCGCACATCCAATGAGGAATAGAGAAATGAAACTGATCAATATTAAGGTGATCCTTGGTCTAGCAATAAAATCATTCATGGTGTGCAATCCTTTACTTTAAGGGGGAAAAAGAAGTTGGAATTTTGTATAGGAGAAACATCCAGCATCTGGATCGTTTCAGCAAAACTTTAGCCATACCCCTTTATGGCAGAAGCCGGTTACCTGGAGATTCCAGGTTACCTACGCAAGTCAGATTATGCCCATAACAAATCCCAAAAAACCAGTGGAATTCTACAGAACTCTATTAGAAGATTACAATTAAAAGGATGAACCAGGATTTTTTTGCCAAAATACGTTCAAAGGATCTTAAATACTTTTCGGGCAACAGACACCGTATGCCGGATATGAGTAGTGGAATGTGCAGTGGACAACAACATGGCTTCAAACTGTGATGGAGCTAAATACACCCCTTTTTGGAGCATGCCATGAAAAAATTTGCCGTATCTTGCCGTGTCGGATTTTTTCGCACTCGCATAATCGGTGACAGGACCTTCAGTAAAAAATCCCCCGAGCATCGAACCGACACGGGTCTGATAGTAGGGAATTTTAGCCACTCTTGCCGCTTGACCTAGAACTTCCGCCACCATCTTAGATTTTCTCTCCAATTCTTTGTAGACACCAGGCTTTTTCAACTGACGCAAGGTTTCCAGACCTGCCGCTACCGCCACAGGATTTCCTGAAAGGGTGCCTGCCTGATAAACAGGGCCTGCAGGTGCAATCATCTGCATCATGTCTTTACGCCCTCCGTAGGCTCCGATGGGTAACCCTCCACCGATTATTTTTCCTAGACACGTGAGATCCGGTAGAACTTTATACCGAGCCTGTGCCCCGCCGTACTGCACTCGAAACCCCGTGATGACCTCATCAAAAATTAAGACGATTTCATATTTCTGTGTAATCATTCGCAACCAAGGCAGGAATTCATCTGTCGGAGGCACCACCCCCATATTTCCCGCTACCGGCTCAACAATGATGGCTGCTAAGTCCTTGGCATGTTTGCGAATGAGTTTTTCTGTTGCAACGATGTCGTTAAAAGGCGCCGTCAGCGTGTGTCGTGCAAAATCTTTTGGGACCCCTGGAGTGTCAGGAATTCCCAGAGTGGCAATTCCAGAACCAGCCTTGACTAATAAGTGATCCGCGTGGCCGTGGTAACACCCATCAAATTTCAAAATCTTATCTCTTTTGGTATAGGCTCTGGCCAAACGAATGGCACTCATCACGGCTTCCGTTCCTGAATTGACAAGACGGACCTGGTCAATCGAGGGAACGGCTTGAATGATTAAATTTGCCAATTCTGTTTCGGCTTGGCAGGGCGCCCCATAACTGGTGCCTTGTTTTGCTGCTTTGATGATGGCCTTCAGGACACTCGGATGAGCATGTCCCAAGATCATCGGTCCCCACGAGAGGACATAATCGATAAATGTGTTGCCATCTACATCTTCTAATGTGGCACCTTTTGCCTTCTTGATAAAGAGTGGATCACCCCCTACCGAGCGAAACGCCCTGACTGGACTATTCACCCCACCAGGAATGGCTAATTGGGCCGCTTTAAAGTACGAACGGGACTTTGTCGTTTTCACCAGATTCATCCTCCACAGGCTACTCATGGAATTTCCGTTGAAACTCTAGCTTCTTCTGATATAAAGAAGCGGCTCTTTTACTTGAGTCTTACTTATGATTTTTTTTGTAGTTGCTGTTTATTTTTATTCACTATTAACCGAAAATTATTAGAGGAACCTTATTCACTCCTAAAAACAGGAATTACACATGTATTGTGAGCAACGAGAACGAAATAAAGCCACGATCATAGAATGTTTCGGTCGATTCGATGAAGGGGACACCAACCATTTCATTCAAACCCTTGAGCAACTTCATGGGCAGGGAATCCGCCACATTATTATAAATTTGTCACCCGTGTATTATCTCGATCCAAAGGCTGCCAGCCTTTTGTTATTTGCTCAAGAGTTTTTTCAGGCCCATGGAGGAACAGTTTGTCTGGTTAGCCCCATCAGTTCTGTCAGAAATGAGCTCATACGGGGCAATATTCCTGATGCAATCCCAACTTTTGAATCTCTCTATAGCGCCCTCCATCGTCCTCACACGGCTTATGCTCAACCTAGCCATTAAAAAAGCAATAAAAAAAGAAAAAGCCCAGAGATTATGAAATCTCTGAGCCTTTTCTTAATAATAACTCGGCAACGACCTACTTTCCCACACCCTTACGGGTGCAGTATCATCGGCCCTGGAGGGCTTAACTTCCGTGTTCGAAATGGGAACGGGTGGGACCCCTCCGGTATGGTCAC
>Ga0224497_10000614_pt1 | contig 24232 bp, 12 predicted proteins | sample SF_Jul11_sed_USG_4_FD_167970 | JGI IMG/M metagenome (GOLD analysis project Ga0224497, IMG submission 167970) | Sediment microbial communities from San Francisco Bay, California, United States - SF_Jul11_sed_USGS_13 | ecosystem: Environmental > Aquatic > Marine > Sediment | place: USA...
ATTCATAGGGAATACTTCACGAGGTAGCCCGGAACATGCCGCACGGTATGCTGGTTACGTACGTGCGCTTACCGGGGCTGGCATCGAGCCGAGCGACGATCTGTGTTGCGCGGCCGATAACTCAGAGACACTAGGCTACGAAGCGGCGCAGCAATTGCTCCGCAGCGGAACGCCATTTGATGCACTTTTCGCGGTCACTGACCTGATTGCGATCGGCGCGATGCGTGCCATAAAGGACGCAGGCCTGCGCATCCCGGAGGACATAGCGGTTGTAGGCTTCGACGATATGCCGCTAGCTGCGCACGTATCACCGGCACTGACAACCATGCAGCAAAACTCACGTATCGCCGCCGAAGGGCTTGTCAAAGGAGTCGTCGGACTAATCAAAGGCGAACCCGTTGAATCTGCGCTGATGGAGCCGGAATTAATCGTTCGTGAATCCTGTGGTGCGAAGTAGGAGCGCCTTTATGCCCTTTGAGTGCCATGAGCGCGATTCATTGCGGCTCGGCCTCTTTGTCCACCAGCAGTGTCGCCAATCCGCCAATGATCATTAGCACGCCACCAATAACCAGGCCGTAAATACTCCGCAGGTCGAAAAACTCCCTGAGGATCAACCCCAGCACGCTCGCCGCGACGAGTTGCGGTATTACGATGAAGAAGTTGAAGATGCCCATGTAGATACCCATCTTGTGCGACGGCAGGTTGCTCGACAGGAGCGCGTACGGTAACGACAGGATGGATCCCCACGCTATGCCGACACCAATCATCGAAACGAGCAAGAGCTTCGGGTCGTTGATAAACAGGAAACTGATCAGCCCGATTCCACCAATCATCATGTTGACGAGGTGGCTCAGCCGGCATCCGAGCCGGCGGGCAACGACCGGGATAAGGATCGCGGCAAGCGCTGCAATTCCGAATTTGGCTCCAAAAAGCACACCCACCCAGTTGGCGCCTTCGTTGTAAGCGGCCGATGCAACATCGGTCGTCCCGAAGTGATGACTTGTTACGCCGGACGTTCCGTAAATCCACATTGCAAACATTGCGAACCAGGAAAAGAACTGCACAACCGCAAGTTGCCGCATGACCTTCGGCATGTGAAACAGGTCATGCATGATGTGATATAGCCCGTTATCAATCTTGTTATTGTTCTGCAGCAGGCTCGTGACGACCTGAAGCAAGCCAAACACTGTGAATCCGCCGGCGAGGACATACAGCTGCTTATCGAGGCCCCGGCTCATGATCCAGTACCAAAGCGCAACGCCAATAACGGCCCAGACGACGCCGCCGTTGCGGTACTTCGAGGCGGGACGAAGTGCCGTGTCCTCGGCAACGTGTTCGGCCGGTCGCGCAGCGTCGAATTCGGCCAATTCCTCGGGCGAATACTCTCGGGATCGAAATACCGTCCAGCTCACGGCGAGCAGGAACGCCGCACCCCCCAGGTAGAACGACCACTTGACCGAATCAGGTACCTGGCCGGGCGCCGCTACATTGCTGATGTCGAACCAGTTGGTCATCATGTACGGCAGTGCCGAGGCGACGACCCCGCCAATGCCGATGAAAAACGTCTGCATCGCGAATCCGGATGTGCGCTGCTTCTCCGGCAACATGTCACCGACGAACGCGCGAAACGGCTCCATCGAGACGTTAATACTCGCATCCATGATCCAGAGCATGCCGGCGGCGACCCACAGCACCGGGGAATTGGGCATGACGAACAGCGCCAGCGACGCAAGGATCGCACCAACCAGGAAAAACGGACGACGACGCCCGAGCCTGTTCCAGGTTCGATCGGACATGTAGCCAATAATTGGCTGCACGATGAGCCCGGTCAGAGGAGCGGCGATCCAGAGTATCGGGATGTCATCGATCTCGGCTCCGAGCGTCTGAAAGATACGACTGACGTTGGCATTTTGCAGCGCAAAGCCGAACTGAATACCCATGAAACCGAAACACATGTTCCAGATCTGCCAGAAACCGAGTTGTGGCTTTTGTTTCATTTTTGTTCCTCAGTTCTGGGCCTGATCCGAGTGCAACAGTACAGTTACTTTACAGCCAGAACCACTCCCCACTTTGCTGGCACAGTGACCCTGATTCGGCCACCATCCACTGCAACGGGATTTCCCTGAAAAATGTCCTGCCACAGTAGGCTATCCGGGTTGGGCAGGTTCACTTGTTGCTCTTGATCGCTGTTATTCAGCGCGACTCGAACCTGCTCACCCTTGTATTCCCGTTCGAACGCGTATATATCGCGCTCGTCATCGGCAACAAGGGTGCGAAAGTCCCCCAGCCTCAGGGCCGGATATCGGTTGCGGATATCGATCAGGGTTTGGTAATGCTGCTGCAGCTCCCGGTTAACGGCGACCTTGTCCGCCGGGCGTTTGCTGCCATCTGGATTGGTCACTTCATCTTCGTATTCGATATCCGGCCATACCATCGGTTTGCGATCGTCGGGATCATTAGCGCCCCACATGCCGACTTCGTCGCCGTAGTAGACCATGGGTGCCCCCACAGTAGTCATCTGCATGATCACAAACAGCTTCTGCAGGCGCAGCTCCCGGGCGTTGGGTTTGCGTACCTGATACTCGGGATTATTGCCGACCTGAGATAGATTAAAATAAGTGCCCCAGTCGCGGAAGTTGCCAAGCCCCCGGTTGACAATGTGAGAGCCGATGCGGTTCGAATCGTGACTGCCAAACAGGTTCTGCACCACATAGGCTACCCCCTTGGGATACAGCTGGCGCATTTCCCGCAGTCTTCGGTCAAATTCGCTGACGATGATGCGGTCGGGTTCAGGGTTAAAGAAAAACTCAGCGCTGGCAAAGGCGAAGTTGTAGTTCATCTCACCGTCGAATTCATCGCCTTGCAGGTAGGGTTTGACCCGTTCCGGAGTGTCTACGATTTCGGCAGTCAGATAAGCCTCTGGATTCAAGGCCTTCACATGCGTGCGCCAGTCCTTCCAAAAACCGTGTGCTATGCAGAAGGCCACGTCCAGTCGCCAACCGTCGATACCTTTTTCCCTGCCCTGACCTTTTGGGTTCATCCAACGTTCGGTCGCTGCAAAGACATAGCGCTTCGGTCCCGGCATCAGACCAGTATCGTCCTCTTTGAATTCTGGCAGCGACTTGACCCCGAACCAGCCCTCAAAGTCGAACTGCGTACCGGATTCTTCGCTATCCCAAGACGAGACGTTAAACCAGTCCTGGTAAGGGGATCGCTCTTGATTCTCCTTCAGATCTCGAAAAGCGAAGCTGTTGATGCCCATATGGTTGAACACGCCGTCGAAGATAATACGTATTCCCCGCTTGTGCGCTTCGTCAATCAGCTCGAGGGCCAGCTCATCCGCCTTGGTCCACACCCAGGTCGAAGGGTCAAGGGGGTTTTCCTTTGCCATCAATGCCCGATCTCCGTCAGGATCGGGACCAAAGTTGGGATCGATATGATGGAAGCTGGCAGCATCGTATTTGTGCAGTGATGGGGAGTCGAATACCGGATTCAAATAAATCGCGCCAAAACCCATCCCGTTGATGTAATCCAGTTTGTCGATAATGCCCTGCAAATCACCGCCATATCGGCGTCGCAACAGATGCTTCCAAAGCTCTTTTTCGCCATTGGCAATTTCGTAGGGCTGCAGCTTGTACCAGTCGCTGCCCCAGGCATGGATCTGCCACTGTTTCGGCGGATCGGCAGGATCGGCACCAGCGATATCTCTCACAGTGGGATTATTGCCCGGATCGCCATCACGATACCGCTCCGGAAATATTTGATACCAGACCACCTCCTTGGCCCAGGCCGGCACAAACTCACCCGCCTCGTCGAGCACGATGCGAGCTCTGGGGGTAGCATCCGAGTCTTGCGGACAATAGGCGAGGCTATCGCTGGCCATCAGAACCAGGCCTGTAGCGAAAAAGGTTAGTGCGTTGACTGTTTTGTTGGTCATTCGTTAGTTGGTGTCATCGGCAAGACTCTTGCGACATGGTCATGTATCGCGTGCTGCAGGTTCCGCGCAGCGGTTACACTCATTGTATCAATGGCACCCTTCGCAAAGGCCCCCATGCAAACGTATTCATCCCCGGTAATGCCTTGAAATGACTAACATTGCTGGAAAATCAGGAGGCATCATGCGACACAGAATAGCAACAGCCTTACTTATATTGACGATCGTCACGCCGGTTTTTGCGGGCCCCATCGACCGGGTCGAGCCACCGTTCTGGTGGCAGGGCTTCGAACACAACGAACTGCAGATCATGATCCATGGTCACGGCATTGCTGCTTTCGATGTCTCCATCGACCATCCGGGTGTCACGCTCGACCGCGTGGAGAAAGTCGAAAGCGACAACTACCTGTTCCTGTACATCAACATCGACGATTCAGCCAAAGCCGGCACCTTCGACATCCTGCTCGAGAACGACAATTTCCGCGTCAAGCACAAGTACGAACTGAAGTCGAAGAATCCGGATCCGGCGTATACGCAAGGCTTCTCGCCAGCCGACACGATTTATCTGATCACACCGGACCGTTTCGCGAATGGCGATCCCTCGAACGACACGATTGCAGGGTTCGACGATGCACTGAATCGCGATGACGATTACGGCCGCCACGGCGGCGACCTGGCCGGCATCGAACAGCATCTCGATTACATCGAGGATATGGGCTTCACGGCTATTTGGCTCAACCCGATCCTTGAGAACGCGATGCAGAACTCGTCCTATCACGGCTACTCGACAACAGATTACTACCGGGTCGATCCGCGCTTTGGCAGCAACGCCGACTACCGGGATTTCGTTGGCGCCGCAAGGCAACAAGGCATCGGCGTTATCATGGATATGATTGTTAACCACATCGGCAGCGAACACTGGTGGATGGATGACTTGCCAGCACCTGACTGGCTCAACCAGCCTGACAAACGAACCGTATCAACGCACGCCGCGACAACGCATCAAGACCCGTATGCATCCGACTACGACAAGGCCGCGCATACGGATGGCTGGTTTGTCGACACGATGCCCGACCTCAACCAGCGCAATCCCCTGCTCGCCGACTATCTGACGCAGAATGCGATTTGGTGGATCGAATACGTCGGCCTCAGCGGAATCCGACAGGACACACACTCCTACCCCGACAAGCACTACATGGCCGAATGGTCGCGACGGATCATGCAGGAGTTCCCGCAATTCAATCTCACGGGCGAAGACACGAGCGAGAATCCCGCGGTTATTGCGTACTGGCAGAACGGCAAGGTAAACAGCGACGGCTTTAAGTCCTATATGCCCAGCATGCTGGACTTTCCGCTACGCAATGCAGTTCTGAACTCGCTGACCGAAGAAGCGCCATGGTGGTCCAGCCCGTGGTCGACTGTGTACAACTTGCTCGCAGGCGACTTCGTCTACCCCGATCCCTGGAATCTCGTCACATTTGTCGACAATCACGATCGGCTTCGCGTCTTTACGTGGCTCGAAAAGGACTATGACCTGTTCCGCATGGCGATGGTCTTTTGCGCGACGATGCGCGGCATTCCGCAGATCTACTACGGTACCGAGATAGTTATGGACAGCCCCAGGCCAAAACATGATGGCGTGATTCGCACCGAATTTCCGGGCGGCTGGCCTGACCACGACAAGAACGCATTCACGGGCCATGGTCTCACTGCCGAAGAACGTCGTGCACAGACATTCATGCGGAAACTGTTGACTTGGCGTAAGAACAAGACGGTGATTCACACCGGCAAGCTGATGCAATTTACGCCGATCACGAACGTCTATGCCTATTTTCGTTACGCCGACCATGAAACAGTCATGGTCGTTTTCAACCGCGGTGAAGAGTCCGTGTCGCTTGATATGGAGCGATTCGAAGAGAGACTCCGTGATAGCAAATACGCTGAGGATGTCTTATCGGGCAAACGATTCAACATCGAATCAGAAATTAAACTCGAACCCATGTCCGTGATGATTCTCGAGATCGAATAATTATGCGGCGATCGTTCATTGCAGCAATTCTTGTCGCATGTCTCGCGTCCGCGGCACATGCAGATTTCGGCGAGTACCTGGGCCATAATCTCGATGGCAAGACGCTGGTTGTGCACACCGACATGGGCGAATTACGTATCACTCCGCGAGATGAGGCAGCGCTCGAAGTTCATTACCTGGAAAATGACGTCAAGCAACTACCGTCTTTTGCGTTAGCCGGCGAACCACCCGAGATTCCCTATTCAGTTTCTGAATCAGAGCAGTCGATTGCGCTCGCGATCGACGGGCTGATTGCGGTGATCAACAAGTCGCCTGTGCGCATCGACTACGCACGCGCAGGTGACGACCTGTTCTCTGAAGAACAAGGCTACTTCAATGAAGGAGGTGCGCGCGGCTTCCGCTTTAAGCTCGACGATGGCGAAAAGATCCTCGGCGGCGGTGAGCGTGTTCTTGGCATGGATCGCCGTGGGCATCGCATGCCACTGTACAACCGTGCTCATTATGCGTACGAGACCGAGTCGAAGCAGATGTACTACGGCCTGCCAGCCATCATGTCCTCGGACAAGTACATAATCGTCTTCGACAATTCGGCCAATGGCTGGCTCGACATCGGCGAAACCGAGGACGATGTCCTGCAATTCGAGGCTGTCGGTGGACGTACAGCCTATCTCGTCATCGCGGGGGACGACTACCCGGCCCTGATTCGCAATTACACCGACGTCACGGGTCGGCAGCCCTTACCGCCCAGGTGGGCATTCGGCAACTTCGCATCACGATTCGGCTATCGCTCGGAACAGCAAGTACGCGATGTCGTGCGACGCTTCCAAAAACAGAATATTCCGCTAGACGCTGTCGTCATCGACATTTACTGGTTCGGGCCCGACATCAAGGGGCATATGGGTAAGCTGGACTGGGATCGAAGTGCCTGGCCAACTCCTGAGGACATGGTCAGCGACTTCCGTAAGGATGGCATCAATACCATCGTGGTCACAGAGCCGTTCATTCTGAGTACCTCGGACCGCTGGCAGGATGCAGTCGACAACGAGGCTCTGGCGAAAAACGACGATGGTGACCCACGGCGCTTCGATTTCTATTTCGGCAACACCGGGCTCGTCGACGTGTTCGACAGGGCGGCGCAGGACTGGTTCTGGAAGCCATACGCCATGCTGTTCGAACAGGGCATGGCAGGCAGCTGGGGCGATCTCGGCGAGCCCGAGGTGCATCCGGGCGACGCACTTCACTGGCTGAGCGACGCCGGCATCCAGGCGACCGGCGACGAGGTGCACAACGCCTACGGCCATGTCTGGACGAAGATGATCTATGAACGCCAGGTCGAACATTATCCCAACGTGCGGCCAATGATCATGATGCGTTCGGGATTCGCCGGCACACAGCGCTACGGCATCATTCCCTGGACCGGTGACGTCAACCGAACCTGGGGAGGACTCAAACCGCAAGTTGAGCTGAGCCTGCAGATGGGCTTGCTTGGCCTCGGCTACACGCATTCCGACCTCGGCGGATTTACAAAAGGCACGCCGGACGATACGGCGGCATTTAACAAGGAACTCTATCTCCGCTGGCTGCAGTACGGTGTGTTTCAGCCCGTGTACAGGCCGCACGCCCAGGAGGGCATGCCGCCTGAACCTGTTTTTCACGATCGCAATACGCGCAGGATCGTTCGTGACTTCATCAAGCTTCGGTATCGGCTGCTGCCGTACAACTACACGCTTGCCTATGAGAACAGCATGACGGGTATGCCACTGATGCGGCCGCTATTCTTCGAGGATGAGTCCAACAAGGATCTTATCGACGAGAAGGAATCATATCTCTGGGGCGATGCGTTTCTCGTTACACCGGTCACCGATCCCGGGGGCGAGCCCGTTGACGTCAGACTGCCAGACGGCACCTGGTTCGATTTCTGGAACGACAAGCGATACGAAGGCGGGGCGACGGCCTCGATCCCGGTCACGCTTGAGACAATCCCCGTGCTGGTGCGCGCAGGCTCGTTCGTTCCAATGACGGACAACATCGAAACGACGCGCGACTACTCGAGCGACAAGCTGACGCTGCACTACTACGCCGATGAATCGATACGCCACGCCACCGGGCAAATGTACGAGGACGACGGGACAAGCCGCCTTAGCCTCGGGCAAGGCGAATACGAGTTACTCAGATTCGAGGCGCAGCAGGTTCATGGTTCATTGACGATCAACCTGCGTCGTGAAGGCGGGGACTACGAGGGGCGGCCAGACGAACGTGAACTCGAGATCGTTATTCACAACTGGACTGCACCCGTCGAAGCGGCGTACGTCGGCGGTGAGAAACTTCGTGTGCGCCACAACAGAAAGTCTCGCACATTGACGGCGCGCATCGACTGGGATCATTCGAACGCGACACTCGAAATCAACCCGGTCACACCGGCAGGCAAGTCTGTTGTTTACCAGGTATTCACGCGCCTCTTCGGCAACAAGAACACGACGAACAAACCCTGGGGCACGATCGAGGAAAATGGCGTCGGCAAGTTTGCGGATTTCACGGATGCGGCCCTTGAAGGCATTCGTGAGCTGGGCGTCTCGCACATCTGGTACACCGGTGTACCGCACCATGCGATTATTCGCGACTACACCGGCTACGGCATCGGCAACGACGACCCGGACGTCGTCAAGGGCCGTGCCGGGTCGCCCTACGCTGTCAAGGATTATTACAACGTAAATCCAGATCTTGCTATCGATCCTGCGCGACGCCTCGAAGAGTTTGAGAAACTGATCGCCAGGACGCACGCGCATGGCATGAAAGTCATCATCGACATCGTGCCTAACCACGTGGCGCGCAACTACGAATCGCTCTCACGGCCCGAGGGCGTAGAGGATTTTGGCGCCAGCGACGATACGTCGGTCGAATGGACCCGCGATAACAATTTTTACTACGTCGTTGGTGAAGATTTCGGCGTGCCCGAGGCGGACGGCGACTACGCGCCACTCGGCGGCGAGCGGCATCCGATGGCCGACGGCCAGTTTGACGAGTCGCCGGCCAAATGGACCGGCAACGGCGCACGCGAGGCCCGACCTGCGTTCGACGACTGGTACGAAACCGTCAAGATAAACTACGGCGTGCGACCCGATGGCAGCTATGCCTTCGACGAATTACCTGAGGCAGCACGTACGTGGTCGATCGAGCAACATGCCGTTTTTTGGGCAGACAAGGACGTGCCCGATAGCTGGAACAAGTTCCGTGACATCGTCCTGTACTGGACAGCAAAAGGCGTGGACGGGTTCCGTTTCGATATGGCCGAGATGGTCCCGGTCGAATTCTGGAGTTTCCTGAACTCGTCGATCAAGGCGGCGAATCGAGATGCGTTTCTTCTGGCCGAGGTTTACAACCCCGATCTCTACAGGGACTACTTGCAGCTCGGCCGTATGGACTTCCTTTACGACAAAGTTGGTCTGTACGACACACTTAAGCCGATCATGCAGGGTCGGGAAAGTACCGCCGCAATCGCAGCGGTACAGGCCGACGTGCTCGATATTGAGGAACACATGCTGCATTTCCTCGAGAACCACGACGAGCAACGCATTGCGAGCACGGATTTTGCCGGCGACCCAAACAAAGCAAAGCCGGCGATGGTTGTGTCTGCCCTGCTCAGCCGGTCGCCGACAATGCTTTATTTTGGGCAGGACGTCGGCGAACCCGGGGACGGTGATGCAGGCTTCGGGAGCCGGACACGAACCACGATTTTTGATTACTGGGGCGTCCCGGCGCACCAACGCTGGATGAACGGCGGCGCGTTCGATGGCGGGCAGCTTACCGATGCCGAGAAAGAACTGCGCGATTTCTATGCACGACTCCTGAACTTCAGCGCGTCAAACACTGCTCTGCAGGGCGAGTATGCCGAGATTCCGGTAGATGATGACAAGCTGTTTGCGTTTGCGCGTTGGCGTGGCGAAAAAAGGCTCATCGTCGTCAGCAATTTCGATCATGAATCTTCTCACGACACAAAACTCAAGGTTCCGGCCAGCCTGATTTCAGAATGGCAACTCGCGGACGGCCGTTACGCCCTCGATGAACAACTGTACGGCGAGAAAGACGCAAGATTGGTCGTCGACGGCGGCTCTGCCTACGTATCACTGACGCTCGATCCGCTGGAGTCTGCTGTTTTCAGCATTGGCGCTCCGGACATCAGGCGACACGCCGATTTCGCCTCGCAGTTCGTTGACCCGCGCCATATAGATGTATGGTTGCCAAAGGACTATCAGGGCTCGGACAAGAATTATCGAGTGCTGTATTTCCAGGATGGCCAGAATCTGTTCAATTCGGAGTGGGTCTATTACACGCAGACGGATTGGGCCATCGACGAAACACTGCAGCAACTAATCGACGGGGGCGAGGTTGATGACACGATCGTCGTCGGCATTTGGAATACACCGAAGCGGATTGCCGAGTACATGCCGTGGGATATCTACCAGGCTACATCGGATGAATATCGAGCGGCCATCGAAAAATACCTGAGCATTGAACCGACCTCGCGAGAGTACTTGCGATTTGTCGTCGAAGAGCTGAAACCGTTTATCGACAGCAACTATCGAACGAAACCCGGAAGAGACGATACGTTGATGATGGGCTCGAGCGTGGGGGCACTGATTTCGCTGTACGGTGTCATCGAGTATCCGGATGTTTTCGGCGGAGCTGCATGTGTCTCTACCCATTGGCCATCCTCAATGATGGTCGACAATCCGGCCGGCAATGAGCCGGTGCTCGAGTACTTGCGACGCGCGATACCGCCACCTGGCGATCACCGAATCTATTTCGATTTTGGAACAGAAGAACTGGATAGCAACTACGAGCCACACCAGCAAGCCATCGACAACGTCATGCTCGAACTCGGTTATGAGCATGGGCCGCTCTGGCAAACGCGCAAGTTCGAGGGCGAGGGACATAGCGAGATCTACTGGCGTGAGCGCGTACACATACCACTCAAGTTCTTGCTGGGACCGGCGCAAGACTAAGGAATAACACTATGCTGAAAATACAAGAAAAACGCAGCAATACATTCTTCGCAATACTTGCCCTTCCCGCTACAGCGATGGGTTTTGCACTCTCAACGCAAATTGCGGCGCTGAGCTGGATCCTGACGACAAAGTACGGATTGGCGGTTCATGATATCGGCCTCGTCTGGGCGGCCGGCCCGATTGCCGGCATCTTCGGCCAGGTCATCATCGGCGCCTGGAGCGATCGCGTCTGGCTATGGCGAGGGCGCCGGCGCCCGTTCATCGTCGTCGGCGGCACGATCGCCGCCCTGGCGCTGCTGGCATTGCCCAATATCGATGTCATCTCGTCCGCGCTCGGTTTCGAAGGGATACTCGGTGTTGCTCTGGTTGTAGTGCTGTCTCTGGACTTTGCGATCAATGTCGGCTTCAACCCCACGCGTGCGGTAATTGCCGATGTCACGCCGGAGGGTGTCGACCGAACCAAGGGCTTCACGTGGATGCAGACGATATCCGGCTCGTTCGCGGTCGGCGCCTACGCCATCGGCGCCTTCCTCGACAATTATGTATTGATATATGTCGCAGTCGCGCTGGCACTGCTGTTCTCTATCGTGCCAACACTGTTTATCGAAGAACCAAAGACGCTAGCGCCTGCGGAAGGGGAAGAATCCCCGGACAAGACCTCACTCCTCGGCATGCTGCAGGTGATTCAACCGCTATGGGGCTTCCTGATTTACGATATCTACGCAATGTCTCTGCGCATCCTCGGCATTGAGCACCAGCACTACTATGCCGAAATGATTTGCGGGGCGCTGACAATCCTTCTGGTCATCAAGTCGCTCGTTGCGAATTCGTCGGGGCAATACGCCGGATTCCGGAAAGTGCTGGCTGCGCACTCCTTCAGCTGGATTGGCATTCACACGACTTTCGTGTTCCTCGTTATTTACCTGCAAGACGCTATGCCCGAACTCGGTGATATCAGGATGGGGCAAACCACATCGATGAGTTTCCTGATTTTGAGCGTTGTAAGTGCCGTGCTGCCGGTATTCGTGCTCGAGCCACTGACCGAGAGAATCGGCCGTGTGAAAACACACGCGGGCTGCCTCGCTATCATGACGATTGGATACATCGGTTTGTACTTCCAGGGGTCAACACTACCGATGCTGTACACGTTGATGGCTGTCATCGGTGTCGGCTGGGCATCGATCATCAGCCTGCCGTTCGCGATCATGTCGCAACAGGCCGAGAAGTCGGAAATGGGTTTGTTCATGGGTTTGTTCAATTTGTCGGTCGTGCTGCCGCAACTGGTTGTCAGCCTGGGCATCAGCCTGGCGGTAAGCCGGGCGCAAGACATGCGCATCATTTTCGTAATCTCGGCCGTTGCGCTCGCGTTGTCGACCATATCCTGGATGCGCGTTCATGAAGACTGACACGGTGCCACGATTCTGGACCACGTTGATCGCATTATTGTTGGTGGCCGCCTGTGGCAAGAGCGAACAGCAACAACAAGTGCCAAGCTCTGCCAAAGCTGTACCTGCCGGAACGTTCGTGCAGCTCTTCGAGTGGCACTGGCCGGACATCGCGTTGGAATGCGAAGATTTTCTCGGTCCCGCCGGCTATGCCGCCGTGCAAGTATCACCGCCAAATGAACACATCACCGGACCTGCGTGGTGGACGCGTTATCAGCCTGTTAGTTACAAATTGGAAAGCCGCAGCGGCACGCGTGCTGAATTCGCCAATATGGTTACGCGCTGTGCCGATGCCGGTGTGGATATTTACGCCGATGCAATCACCAATCACATGGCAGGGTTCGAAGCAGGATCCGGCGTGGCCGGGTCAGCGTACAGCGAATTCAACTACCCTGTCCCTTACGAGTATGACGACTTTCATCATTGCGACCGTTATGACGATGACAGAATTCGTGACTACCAGGACCTGTGGGAAATACAAAATTGCCAGCTGGGCACCCTGGACGACCTGGACACCGGCAAACCATCAGTACAGGCCAAGATCGCTGCGTATCTCAACGATCTAATAAGCCTTGGGGTGGCCGGGTTCAGGATGGATGCGGTCAAGCACGTCTCACACAATGAGGTAAGCGAAATCCTGCAACAAGTAGAGGGTGATCCGTTCGTCTTCCAGGAAGTCATCGATCACGGCAACGAACCGATCGACGCGGCGAACTATGTCGAAAACGGCATGGTTACGGAATTCAAATTCCCGCCTGTCATTGTTGAGGCTTTCGAATATGGCAATCTCGATGCACTGACGGACTTTTCATCGCATTCGGGGTGGCTACCGGCCGACCAGGCGATCGTCTTTGTCGACAATCACGACCTGCAACGCGGCCATGCCGGCGGCGCAGTTATCGTCAACTACAAGGATGGCGAGCGCTACAATCTCGCTGTTGCCTTCATGCTCGCTTACCCATATGGCTACCCCATGGTCATGTCCAGTTATCGCTTCGAGGATGATGGCCAGGGACCACCCGACTCCTCTCCGCTTGACGACAGTAATGGCTGCGGCCACGACTGGGTCTGTGAGCACCGCCGCCCTGCCATCGCCAACATGGTTGCATTTCGCAAAGCCACCGATGGTGCCGATGTTGTCAACTGGCATATAGACGACGGCAAAGTGGTTTCTTTCGGCCGGGGTGACATTGGTCATGTTGTCATCAATGTCAGCGAACAAGCGATTGAGATCGAGGTGCCAAGTAGCCTGCCAGCAGGTCAGTATTGCGATGTGATAGCTAATGGCGTCGATAGACAAGGTTGCACTCATGCTCGGATTAGTATCGATGACGGCGTCATGAACGTTTCCATGGAACCGCTCAGCGCAGTCGCATTTCTTGCTGGCGATTGAAGAATGGACGTGATCCCTATCGGGCAAAGCAAGCTGCGTTCGTCGCGACTGGCCTATGGCTGCATGCGCATTTCAGGCGACGGTAGCCAGGATGATCGCGACAAGGGCAAAGCTGCAGTGCATGCTGCGGTCGACGCAGGCTATTCGCTATTCGACCATGCAGACATTTATGGCAACGGCGCCTGCGAGGAACTCTTCGGAGAGGTCCTGCGGGAGTCGCCGCGGACACGCCAACAAATACTCATCACAGGCAAATGCGGCGTTCGCTTCCCCGTGGGACCAGATGATGACGCTCCGGCTCGCTGGGACTTATCGAATGAACACATAATCCGAAGCGTCGAGGGCTCATTGGGACGACTCGGAATCGAACAGCTAGACCTGCTTTTGTTGCATCGGCCGGACTATCTCATGCATACAGCCGAGGTTGCCGAAGCATTCTCTGCGCTAAAGTCGTCAGGCAAGGTCGGGCACTTCGGTGTCAGTAATTTTTCGACGTCGCAGGTTGATCTGTTGCAGTCCGCGATACCTGACCCGCTGCTGATCAATCAAGTCGAGATCAACGTTCATAACATCAGCGCACTGAGCGATGGTGTTCTCGATCAATGTCTGCGCTTAGGTATGACACCACAAGCGTGGTGCCCGATCGCAGGTGTTGCGTATCCGGCATGGGGAAATACGTTTTCAGATGAGGACGACATCCGCATTCGCCAGGAACTGGGTCGACAATCAGAAATATACGGTGTCGACGACTGGATAATCGCGCTCGCCTGGTTGCTGAAACACCCTGCTATGATCTCGCCGATAATAGGTTCGACCAACCCATCGAGAATCGCGGCGGCGACGGCAGCGCTTGATGTGGACTACGGTCGTGAGGACTGGTATCGCTTAATTGAGGCCCGCAACGGACAGCCGGTACCCTGATACGGAGTAACTACGGTGTGGCGTGGTACACAGTGGCCGTTCGAAGAGGCACCGTTATCGCGACGACGCCGGAAGCGTCAGCAGCAATAGTGCCACTGCCACCGAGCACGATATCGAAATCCGCATTCGGACATGAGGTCATCGCGGATACTGGCTGATCTTGACTGCTGTAATTGATCGCAATCACGGCACATGCGCTGGCCGAATTGCGTGCAAACAGCAGCACTGGATCGCCACCTTGGGTCTGCACGTCCAGGTTGCCTGCACCAATCACAGGATAGTTGTTTCTCAAGGTCATCAGTTCGCTGTAGTAGGCCAACAAAGATGTTCCATCGGCGGATTCAAGTTCGACGTTCTGCGTCGTTGAATTCGCCGACAGTTCACGAAACGGCATGACTGCCGAAAACCCGGCATTGTTCGGGTCGCTCGTCCAGCTCATGGGCGTGCGCAGCGCAGCGTCGCCGGATAAGCCTGCCGCGCCCGCCAATCCGATTTCTTCTCCGTAATAGGTGAACGGTGTACGCGCCGCCAACAGGTAGCTGGCCGCGGCGAGCTTGTATTGCTCCTGGTTACCGTTGAGTTGGTTCCAGATGCGGTCACCAGCAAAACTATCGTGATTCGAAAGAATCAACGGCATGTAATCTGTGCGCGCGAGCTCGAGCTGATCGACGAAGTTGGAATCCACGGTACTGTTTCTGGCCGAATTCAATATCGCGCCGGGCACCTGGAAGGCGAATGCGCGCCCGCAGGATGTGGCTGCAGCATAGTCAGCCGGTGACGCAGGGGCCTCGCAAACGAGGTAGCGCTTGTTGTAGCTGTTGATGAGAGTCTGCAACTCTCCGAGTAGCGTGTGGTTCTCCGGCGCATCCTCCCACTCACCCGAACCGTTCTCAAACAGTACGCTAACAGCATCAAAGCGGAACCCGTCGACGCCCTTGTTAAGCCAGAAGCGAAGATTGTCCTTGTGAAACTCCACAACTTCAGAGTTGCGCAAATTAAAATCGGGCATCAGCGGAGAAAAAATTCCGTAGTACCAGCCGTTGCCATTGTTTCGCCAAGGGTCGCCGGCAAAAGTGTTCCAGCCCGAAGGTTGATTCACTTCCCAGACATACCAGTCACGCTTGTCGTTTGCCGACGATGTCGACGCGTCCAGAAACAAGGGATTAGTGCTCGCTGAATGGTTGATCACGTAGTCGATAATGACCGCGATACCGCGATTGTGTGCTTCGGTCAGCAGTAGTTCGAAGTCCGTCATCGTGCCATATTGCTGTTCGATCGCACGATAATCCTCGACAGCGTAACCGTGATCGTTATCGGCACTTTCGGTAACCGGCATCAGCCAGATTCCGTTCACTCCAAGCCCGGCAAGATAGTCCAGCCGCGAAATCAATCCCTGGATATCACCGGCGCCGTCACCGTCGGAGTCCTGGTAGCCGCGAACATAGATCTCGATAAAGCCCGCGTAGTCCGCCCAATCGGCCGGCAAACCGCTGTCCACATCGTTACTAACGACGCTCGATAGATCCAGGTTAACGGACGCATTTCCGAGCGCGTTCAATGCCGCCAATGCGTCCGCCTCGTTGTCAAACAGGGTTCCAATGGTGCCATTTAGTGACGCGACTGTATCCTGTACGACCCAGGCTCCGGCCGCAAAGTCTTGCGGCACAAGTGTAAGATCGTAGATCGGACTCTTGAGATCGCCGTTGTGCGCGATGAGATTCAGATTACCCGCTCGGTTGGTAATCGGAATCTCGAATATCGCGGCTCCGTTCTCTACACGATTGAAAGAGCGCGGCGAGTTCCACGTCGTGGCTACGCTTGCATCGATCGCGCTGCCCCAAAGGTGCAGCCCCCAGCCGCTGTAAGCAGGTTCCACACGCAGATAGTTAATCGTAATCGTGCTGGCTGGAGGCGGCGGTGGCGGCGTCGATTTGCTCCCACCGCCGCCGCAGGCCTGCAGCGACAACACGAAGCAAATTAATGCCGCTATTCGGTTTGTTGACACTCGTGCTCCAGGTCTTTCATCGCCTCGGCAAACGCTGTGCCGAGACGCACGAAACCCTCCGTGTCGTAGTGCCAGGCATCGCTCGAGTGCGTCAGGTCGTCGGTCACCGTGACATAGGTGGCGCAGGCATCGTCGTCCACGTACGCTTGCTGGGCCTGCTGTACAGTTTCGATGTAATCCATGACGGAGCCGTCCTCTGCCATCCCAGAATCCGTGATCTTGCCGATGACCACAGGCAGGTCATCAATGCGCAGCGCGGCTCGAAGCAAATTCATCAACCGCTCCAGGTTCGCCCGGTAATCATCGGCGGCCGCCTGACTGTCATAGGCATCCGCCTCGCCCTGCATCCAGACAATGCCGGCTGGAACCAGTCGATCGGCAACCCCGTCGCCGTCTATGTCCGTATGTGCCAGCGCGTTGCGCATTGTCGTCAATGCGTGGTCGTACTGGTTGATGCCAGCACCGTCGGAGAAGTCGGGGTGCCAGTTACCGTAACCAACGCCAATTGCCAGCCCCGAACCGCCTAGCGCGTACTTGATAATGGCGATTTTCGAGCCGGGCGCGAGATCCGCTATCGTCCGGCCGAACAACAACTCGGGGCCGAATCGATTCGATAGCTGATTGGTCTCGCCATCTGTCTTGAACCCGGTGCCATGACCAGGCTGCAGTTGCTGCCAGATACCAACGCCACCATTCGTTTCATTGTCGAGCGCCATTTGTCCGGTGAAAATCATTACGTCCTGAGACGTATGCGTCGCGTCCTTCGGCAGTTGGTCGACGTAACCGAAACCTTCCATATTCGACTGGCCGCCCAGGTAGTACAACTTGTACTCCGCGGCGTTCGCGGTGGAGATAACGCTCCCTGCAAGCGCTAACGTCGTGAGCACTGCATAGCCGATATTACTGAGCTTCATTTTGCCTCTCTTGCCGGTAATACCAGTCATCTCTGGTCCCCGCGTTTGAATTGAGATTGAATGACTCGAAATCCGCATAATTATCAGACACCATCCCATTCGCAGAGGCGTACAAGCCGACGTAGACGCCCGTATAGTTGTAGCCCCTCAGGAAATAAGGAGAAAGCGCCGTACCGTCCACGCTTTCACCTATTTCATGCCAGTTTTCACCGTCTGTGGAGTAGTAAAAACCGTAGTCAAGGTAGGTTCCCGCAACCTTGAGGTACACGGTATCGCCATCGACAGGCTGCTTGGCCAATAGCGTAACGTCCCCGTACAGAGATTGTGAGAGTCGCAGATGATTACCAGCATCACTCGAGGCCATTGTCAGCATAAATGCTGACTTGTCATTTTGAATGACGATCAGGCCGGCCTCTTCGTCGGTCGACGGACCAAACGTCATCTCGGTAGCCGCATCAAATTCGAACTGCCGCTGTCGTAAACCGACAAAGCTGTACTGCGCTTGCTCAGCGACAGCACCCGGCTGCAAATACAATCTCAGCGACCCTTCGTTATCAGTCAGGCTGTGGAAAACCTGCGTCGGCGCGCGCCGGAAATTCCATTCAAGTCCAAGTGTCGGCTTCTCGAAGTCATCGATGAATTTCCCGAATTCCTGTTGCGAGGTATCTGCGAACGGCACCGGGTAATGAAGTTCTATTCGCCCGGTTTTCGGACTGAACACCGGAAATGTCAGCTTCTCCTCTTTCCACCAGTAGTGTTCGGTCTCCCAGACCACCGGCAACAGGAATGTCTCTCTGCCAAGGATGCCGTGCCTGCCATCGACCAACCTCCAACCGAGTGCGACCGCATACCAACGACCATCCTGAAGTTCAACGAGATCGGCATGACCAACGCCGGTTATCGGAAAGTCGTAACTCAGTTGCCGGTGGGTCAGAACCGGATTGCGGGGATTATTCTGGTAGGGACCCGTGATGTTCTCGCTAATCGCAACGGCCAACGCGTGTTCGTAGGCTGTACCGCCTTCCGAAATCAACAGGTAGTAATAGCCGTCCTTCTTATAGATGTGCGGACCTTCGGCCCACACGCCACCACAACAACCGCGCCACAGGTAGTGCCGCTCGCCGATCAGCCCCATGCTGTCGAGGTCGAGTTCCTGCAACCATATTTCAGCTTGCCCATCGAACTCCGGATCGGGCGGCATGTGGTTGCCGACATACCAGGCCCGACCATCGTCGTCGAAGAACAGCGATGGATCGATTCCCGGCGCACCTTCGATTACATGCGGCGCAGACCAGGGTCCTCGCGGGTCATTGGCAGTGACGATGAAGTTCACCATGTTTCCCGCAACGTTGTTCGTGGTGATGATGTAGAACAGACGATCATGGTGTCGAATCGTCGACGCGTGGATTCCATCACTCGACTTGATGCCACTTAGCTCGGCCTGTGTCGGCTCGTGAATGGCATAACTGATCAATTCCCAGTTGACCAGATCCCGGCTGTGGTAAACAGGAATCCCCGGAAAATACTCGAATGTAGAGTTAATCAGGTAAAAGTCTTCATCCACACGGACAATAGACGGATCCGGTGCAAAGCCAGGAATGATCGGATTGCTGAATGTCGGTACAGAAGGCTCGTCATGCTCGTCGGCGTCCTGCGCACACCCGGCCACCAGGAGAAAGGCGACGCAAATCAGCGTAAATTGAGGACGCAAGCAGATCATCTTCAACTTGCCTTACAGAACATCTCCAGAAAGTCGTCGTGACTGGGGATTTTCGGCATTGGCTGCAACTTGGTCTTCTTCGTGTTTTCCAGCTTTTGCTTGAGCTGTTCCTCCGTCAGGGTATCGGCAAGCGGATGATAATCCTGGGGCATGATTCCCTGCCCCAACATGACCTGAAGCCACGAGGACTCGAGGAAAATATCCATGTTGTCCTTTGTCAGCGTCCCGGTTGCCCTGAACAAATCCATCTTCTCGGTAATGCGCTCTGGCACAGCCATATCGCGTACACCACGCCAAAACTCACTGTCGTCTCGCTCAGTTAGGTGGTAGTGCAAGATGATGAAGTCCCGAATGTATTCGAATTCGTATTGTGATTGCCGGTTATATTCGTCCATCAGTTGCGTTGTGACGCCGGCGTGCGGGAACAGCGTAATCAGCCGCACGATGGCAGACTGAATCAGGTGAATACTCGTCGACTCGAGAGGCTCGAGGAAGCCGCTCGACAAACCAACGGCCACGACATTTCGATTCCATTGCTTGCTCGTACGCCCGGTTCTAAAGGGAATGATCTTCGGCTCGGCTATTGCTTTTGAGTCCAGGTTATTCAGCAAAATATCGGCCGCCTCGTCATCACTGTAGTGCTGGCTACTGTAGACCAGGCCGTTGCCATTGCGATGTTGCAGGGGAATTCGCCATTGCCAACCCGCCGAATGCGCAATGGACCGGGTGTATGGCAAAGTCTCCTGGAACCGGTCGGAAGGCACTGCCATGGCACGGTCACAAGGTAGCCAGTGACCCCAGTCCTCATAGCCCGTATCCAGCGCCTGGCCAATGAGCAGACCCCGGGTACCGGAACAGTCAACAAAGAAATCGCCAGAGATCTCCGTGCCGTCTTTCAACGTCAGGGTCTCAACATAGCCGCTTTCGGCATGGACGTGGACCTGTTCAATCATGCCTTCTGTACGTTTGACCCCGAGTTTTTCGCTGTACTTCCTTAGATATTGGCCATACAGCGAAGCGTCAAAGTGATACGCGTATTGCATTTCCCAGACCGGATCGTTGACCTGCAATTTGGCGAATTTGCCGGCCTCGGCACAAAGGTAATTCAGGTCATAGTCCCAAAGGTTCGACTCGTATCCTGCTTGCTGGGCGCGAACCCAGAAATGATGAAAATGGCAGAATGCCTGGCTTCGCCCCGGCGCACCGAAGGTGTGGAAGTACTTTTCACCCTGGACTCGCCAGTTTTCGAATTGAATCCCAAGCTTGATCGTCGCCTTCGTTTCACGAAGAAATTCAGCTTCATCAAGCCCGAGTACGTTGTTGGCTAACTGGATGGGTGGGATGGTCGCCTCGCCGACGCCAATGATGCCGATATCTTCCGATTCAACGAGTTCGATATCCAGTTGGTCCGCATACAGCCGCTTGAGTAGTGCAGCAGACATCCAGCCGGCTGTGCCGCCACCAACGATCACGACTTTCCTTATCTTGTCCTTCATTTGACCCTCACCCTCTGTGCGTACAGCGAAGACGATCGAGCAATTTTATCAGGCCTTTGATTTTTGCATAAAAAAACCCTGCCAGCAGAACTGGCAGGGTTTCTGGCTAAAGCCATGCGAGCTTACTTGAACCTGTAATTGACGTTCAACAGGTAGTTCGCACCAAAGGTCTGATACTTTGTCACTTCTCGCGCATCGCTGTTCGTTTGCAGCGTGTCCTCGTCCGTCAGGTTCTGGCCCTGCAGCGAGATAAACAGACCATCCAGTGCATCGATTCCGGCAAGACCGAAGTCGAAGCCGATCTGCGCATCGATCAGTTCCGCGCCCTGATCAACGGCCGGCGTCAGCGCCAAGCTCAACTGAGGTGTCTCTGTCGAGAACGCGCTGCGCTTGGTCCACGAAACACGCGCCTGGAAACCGCCTCTCTCATAGTAGACAGTCGACTGCAATGATCTCTTCGACAAGCCTGGTACCGGCTGGCCGCCGTCCAACTGGCCATCATACGATGCTACCGACGCGATCAAACCCAAGCCGTCCAGTGCTTCCGAGACTTTGTGGAACGGCAGGTTGCCCTGCAGCTCCCAGCCCCTGACGAAGCCTTCAAGCCCGTCTGCCTTGGCCGAGACAACTCCGAGGAATGTCCCAGGCGTCACAGTCGAACCGTCGCTCGGATCGGTCGTCTCGTGGTAACCGGGAACGTAGAAATCCGTGAAGTCGGCAATAAACGATCCATCGGCGTGCCAATTGGTCAGGTCCTTGTAGAAGAAAGCTGCTGAAACAAAGCCATCGTCGGCGAAGTACCAGTCGTAGGCAAGATCGAATTGATTGGCCTCAAGTGGCTTCAACCTGGCGTTACCCAGACTTGCGCTCCACGGCCCGTTTAGAGGGTCGGTGCTCGACACGTTGGCGAAGTTGAAATTGAAGTTAACCTGGCCATTCGGCTTCATCTGATCCATACGGGGTCGACTGATCGACTTCGACAGAGCTGACCGGAGGATGTGGCCGTCCATGAGTTCGAAGTTGATGTTGAAGCTTGGCAAGACGTCCGTATAGTCATCGCCATCACTGGCGTCCACCGTCTCAACAAAGCCACTCGGCCCGATCGCCGCGCTGAGGCCTGTGCCTTTCTGGTCGGCGCTGATAATCTGCACACCGAAATTACCGTTGACTACTACGTCGCCGATATTCGTGTCGAAGTCGACTTTCGCGAACACTGCCGTCAGCTGCTCATCGATCGTGTAGCTGTCGCCTTCACGATCCGGCTGCAGAATCGCGGCATCGCTCGCTGTATAGAAACCACTCTGGAACATGCCCAGACCGTCATAAGCAACCATGGTTCCGAGACCAAAGGCGCTGAGATCCGTCACGCCAAAGCGGACGTCCTCGGGGATCGGGCCATCAGCCGGCCAGGTCGGCGCAGTCAGGTAGTAGCCACCATTGTCCTTGGACTTGCTACGATCCGAGTAGTAGACACCAAACTCGACACCGCTCAGGATGCCGACGTCCAGCGAACGCTCTGCTGTAACCTTCAGGGTCGTCAGTTCTTCGTCAAAGATGGGCTCGTTGATGAAGCCGTCCTGTGCCTCATTCGGACCGATTGTCTCGCCATTCGGTCCAATTGTGTCGGCGAACTGGGGCAGATTCTGCATGCCACCACCCCAGCCTTGTGGGCCGGCCAGCGTGATTGTGTTGAAGTCGCTCAGATCGACCGGTGCAAGTGTCGGGTGATTGCCATACATGGCGCCCGTCGGTGTCATCGTCCACGAACGCGGTGTCGGGCTACCCTGCGAGTCGAGACCCGCGCGGCCGACACCCGAATAGCTTTCGATGTTCGTGACGCGCTTGTCGGATTCGCTGAGCGCCGCATCGAAATTGAGCGACCAGTCATCGTTGAGATCGTATTCGACGTTGATACCGAATGTTGTCAATTCGGCGTCCTTGCTCTCAGCGTCGTTGCGGATGACGGACGTGAAACCTTCGTAGAATCCCGACGTCACCAGGCCGTTTTCAAGGCCGGTAACGGTGTAGGCGGTTCCACCCCACTCGGGGCCGCCATCCTCGATACCGCGGAAAACCTTGTCCTCTGTGTAATCGATGAACAGGGCGTCCAAAGTCACTGTCAGGTCGTCATTCGGGGCGAATTGCAGAACGGCGCTGACCGTATCGCGCTCCAATACACCGGAGCGAACAAAAGAATCGTGGCCGCCCAGAATTTTCTCACCACCGTTCAACGTGATGCCCGGACCTGCCGTAGCATTGCCCAAATTAACGTCCGCATAGCCCCAGCCACGGAATTGCACCTCCTGGCTCGGCGATTCAGTCGTTGCGACAGCCACTGCCAGGCCAACGGTGTCATCGGCAAAGGTATCGGAGTAGCTCAGTGCAAGGCGATGACCAGTGTCGTCAAAGTCCGGGTTTGCCGAACTCAGGTCATTCGACTCGTAGTTGGCGTTGATGACGAGATAGGACTCTTCATCGAGCGGTCGCGCGGTACGCAGATCGACGATACCAGCGATACCGCCAGTGGTCATCGTGGCATCAGGTGCCTTGTAAACGAGCACACCCTTGATGATCTCTGAAGGATACAGGTCGTACTCGACATTACGGTTGTCACCGATACCAAGCAATTCGCGGCCATTCATCGTGACGCCGCTGTAGTCCCCTTTAAAACCGCGGACAGAGACGTCACTCGTGCGACCGTTTACGCGCTCACCGGCAAGGCCTGGCAGGCGGGCCAATGACTCGGCGATACTGGAATCCGGCAATTTGCCGATGTCCTCAGCCGAGATGGCTTCGACAATTGTTGAAGAGTCGCGTTTTGTGCCGATCGAGTCGACCAGGCTTTGGCGGAACTTACCGTAGGAAATGATTTCCTCAATAACGTCACCATCGGCGGCTTCATCCTGAGCCATTGCTGCCGTCGGCAGAACCATGGCGCCCGGCAATGCTGCCGCTACGGCGAGCGATACCGCTGAGCGCCGGATATTCATTGAAAAACTGGTTTCGTCAGCTGCTTGCTGCGCTTTGTTGCGCTTTTTGGTGACCATTGAGCATTCCCCCGGAAGGTCTGGATTCATATAACTTCTCTCGCATCTTAAGAACCGCACTATCGAGGGGCAATGCAATGCAAACGTATTCATTCCTTGAATACGTATTCATTGAGTTGCGGGGGGTGCTCCTCATGATTAGTTTCCCAAACTGTTAATTGCGAACAGTTCTCAAACATAAAAGCAACCGATGACCAATAAGCACGAAGAATCTGTTCTGCCACCAGGCAGGCAAGCCGGCGTCGGCCTGCACATAACATCCTTGCCGGGACCTTATGGCATCGGCGAAATCGGCCAGCATGCGCGGCAATTCGTCGACGCG
>Ga0224497_10000618_pt1 | contig 24202 bp, 31 predicted proteins | sample SF_Jul11_sed_USG_4_FD_167970 | JGI IMG/M metagenome (GOLD analysis project Ga0224497, IMG submission 167970) | Sediment microbial communities from San Francisco Bay, California, United States - SF_Jul11_sed_USGS_13 | ecosystem: Environmental > Aquatic > Marine > Sediment | place: USA...
ATACAGGCGCCACAACTTTCAAAGAATCATTACAACTTCAAGAATTGTACAGAGTAGCCAACATTATCGCAGTGGGCTCTGACATTGCAACTCGTAAAAATTGGCAAGTTTCAAGAATGATCAATCAGGAAATAATCGATGCAATTAACTCTGAAGAAATCAAAGCATTAATTGGCTCACCAACAGTTGTGGCAAACCCACCAACAATTAGCAGTTAGGTTTCAAATAACCCCACTCATTTTTTTTATTTTTAAAATCAAAGCTGAGAAATTACCAGTTAGATTAAAAAGATAATTTTCTTGTAAGACACAATGACTAAAACACTACTAATTGCGGGAACAATTTTTACAATTGCAGTTCTAACTATGAGTTCTATTACTTCCTCTGCTGAAGCAGTACCTTTTATTGAATCTTCTGGGATTAAAGTCATTTGTACAACATTAGGACCTACCACAGAAGTTCAAGTCAATTGTTCTGTGATTGATACCAACAATGGAATTCAACGTGTAACTTTAACAGATCCTATGGAGAGGACATCAGGCCTAGCAATCATAGATGGATGTATTAACCAACTCTCTATTCTACATCAACATACAGATACCTTAGATAACTTTCAAGGAGAGTGGGAACTTAGTATCACTGATTGTACTGAACCCAATCCCAATACAACAACTATAAAGATGTCACTGGATGGAAGACAGTTCTCATCTTCTGACTAAACTCTTCTTTTTTATTTTAATTCTCTAAAAGAATTATGGCAGATACAACTCCTTTGCGTAGAACCCCGATAGGAACTAGATCTGAACGATTCAAAGATATTGAAACCAATGATCTAACAAAACATTACACATTTGCAGCAAATGGAATTTATGGCAACAGACAATATGCCGATATCTCATTAATCACAAAGGAAAGAAAACTGAATTAACATGGCAGGAGATTATGTTAGTTTAGGTGATGATCATTTCATCATTTTTGTGCTTAGGCTTCTCAACTATGATAGTATCCAAGTTTAACTTAAATACATTATATCAAGTCGTATCTCATATCATGCTAAGTAAAATTATCATAACCTCAATTATTGCGATAACTGCAATTCTTGGATTTTCTAATATAGATCAGCAAGCTCATGCAGATTCAATGACATTTGACACAGACACTACAATCACAACTGATGCATTCATTGCAGAGGGTGAAACCTGGATTATTAATCCTGGTGTTACACTTACTATCGATCAGCATGCCCTCATCATCAACGAAGGAGGTACCATCATCAATGAGGGCACCATCAACAATGAAGGAATAATCGGCAACGAAGATGGTACCATCAACAACAATGACAATGGCACCATCAACAACTTTGGTACCATCGTCAACAGCATTATCTTTGGCACCATCAACAATGAGGGCACCATCAACAACGAAGGACTCATCGACAACCAGATAGCCACCCTTGACAACACAGGCACCATCAACAACACAGACACCATCAACAACATAGGTACCATCAACAACAATGGTATCATAGACAACAATGGTACCATCAACAACTTTGACTTCTCCGACAACAACATCTATGGCACCATCAACAACAATGACACCATCAACAACGAAGGACTCATCAACAACTTCGATGGCATCATAGACAACAATGACACCATCGACAACAATGACACCATCAACAATTGCAATGGAATTCTAACTGGAACTATCCCAACCAGTGGAAATGATGTAGTTCTAGTTCAAGAACTATGTGATATCATAGCCCCTACAATTGGTCCAGTATCTGACATAACACAAGATACTACTAATCTCGATGGTGCGATAGTAGATTATGATTTACCTACAGTAACTGATGATACTGATCCCAACCCTACCATATCATGTGATCCTGAATCAGGTTCTCTCTTTCCAGTTGGGACCACAACTGTAACATGTACTGCACAAGATGTTTCAGGAAATACCTCGACTGTCAGTTTTTCTGTAACTGTAGTATTAGCATTCCCTCCAATGATATTTGACACAGACACTACAATAACTACTGATACAATCATTGCAGAAGGTGAGAGCTGGATTATTAATCCTGGTGTTACACTGACAATTGATCCTGGTGTCACCATCAAGAACGACGGCACCATCACCAACAATGGTATCCTCAACAACAGCGGCTTCATCGACAACGCCAACGACGGCTTCATCGATAACGATGGAATCATCAACAACGACGATACCATCAATAACTTTGGCAGGATCAACAACGATGATGGTACCACCCACAACTATGGTACCATCAACAACGACGGTACTATCGGCAACAATGACAATGGCACCATCAACAACGAGGAAGGCGGCATAATCAACAACAACGAAAGTAGCAGAATTAGCAACAATGAAAATGGTACCATCAACAACTTTGGCACCATCAACAATGAGGGTCGCTTTCAAATTGGGTTCGTTAATATCACCAACTTTGGTACCATCGATAATCATGGCACCATCATCATGTTCGCAGGCCACATTTCCAACTACGGCACCATTGACAACAGATCCGGTACCATCACCGGCGACATAGACAGTCGCATCATCAACTGTGGAGGCAGAACTATATCTGTACCCCCATTTCTACTAGGTACAGAACCATGTAATACTATTCCACCTACAATTGATCCAGTCTCAGACATAACACAAGATACTACTAATCCAGATGGTGCAACCATAAATTATGATTTACCTACAGTAACTGATGATATTGATCCCAATCCAACCATATCATGTGATCCTGAATCAGGTTCATTATTCCCAATTGGCACTACTGGGGTAACATGTACTGCAGAAGATGAATCAGGAAATACTTCGACTACAAGCTTTACTGTAACTGTTTTGGAGTTACCTATTATGGAACTATTCTGCAATGACATGACAATTGACCAATTAATATCAAGTGGGAACTACAACGTCATCGATAACAGAGACGGCTCACACGGCAATATTATAGAAGGAACCATATATGCGGATCTCATCCTGGCTTCAGATTCTGGCAATACCGTTTTTGGCTGGGCAGGTGCTGACTGTATCATTGGCGGGGCAGGCGATGATGTGATTAATGGTGAAAAAGGCTGGGATATGATTTTTGGTGGTAGTGGAAATGATATCCTTCGAGGCCAATTAGGCAAAGACATTCTTGACGGTGGGGAAGGAAAAGACATCATGAATGGCGGAATTGGCGTAGACACTTGTGTTGTTGATGCAGACGATATAGTTAGAATAAACTGTGATTGAGAATTTGTTTTTTCTGACTCTAAATTATAATCAAAAGAACCTCTCCAATCTAACAAGATGTGCAACATGCCATACACATTTTCTATGATACCATAAATCACCACGTACTCTAGAAGTGTCGTGGGCTAGTGATTTCTTGCAGAGTCCAGGTGATGATCATGGTAGATGACTTGTATTATTATGGTGAATTTGAAATTAAAGAGGAAGGTTATTGCGTAATACTATTTAATATTATAAAATTAATTACTACGCTTAACAAATCTCAGATCTAATAACTTCATCTGTGATAATGCCCAATTTATCTTAAATACGTTATATCAAATCATTCCCATATTGTGTTAAGGAAAATTATACTATCTACAATTTTCTCAATTATTCTACTTGGTTCATTATCTGCCGTTTCATTGGTTTATGCCCAAGAAGTTATTGCTATTATTCCTCTAGATGGTCGTCCTCAAGAAATGGCGGTAAACCCTACAACTGACAAAATCTATGTAATTGTTGATCCAAGCAGAATTCCTAGTAATTATATTGTCTCAGTTATTGACGGTACTACTGAGACTGTAGTTGCTACAATTGCTGTAGGTGGTGCTCCTGAAGGAATTGCTGTAAATCCTGAGACAAACAAAATCTATGTAGTCGATCTTATTGATGCTACTGTTTCTGTGATTGACGGTGTTACTGAGACTGTGGTTGAGATAATTGCCGTAGGTGATGAACCTAGAAATATTGCAGTAAATCCTTGATCGCCTCTACCTGTTCACTTTTCTCCAATGTCTTTAATTCATTAAAGATGTCGTCACTATTTCGGCCATTATATTTCTCTTGACAAAATCTCGAGAATGAGTTTATCGAAGCTCTAATATTCTGTTGTGTCTTTACTGCCAGTTTTGAGATCTTTTCATCAAAGGTTTTTTTCTCCCTTTTACTCACCAGAAATGAAGTCATGGCATAGTTACGCTTATTTTGCTATAAAAAGTCCATTATTTTTATGGACTTTATGTTGGAAGAAGAATTAATGGATCTGATGACCTTTTGTCTACAAAATCCAGAATCATCTAATGTACCTGAAAAAAAGAAAAGAATTACTGAAATAGGGAATGATATTTTTCTAGATGGTGGTGTTGATGCCTTAGAAAATTTCTTTTTTGCACTTCAAAATAGAATAACTCAAGAAATAGAAAAAGATCCATCTGTGTTGCGTTCACTGTGGAATGGCATCACAGATGAATGGCAGTACTAGAATTACGTTTTCTAGCCTCTGCCAATTCTAAAAATGGCTGTCTTGCATGTTGGACATGTACCCTTTATTGCAGGTTTTCCATTTTTCATGGTGTATGGTTTTGCGCCTGAGATATCTCTTTTATCTCGACACTTAACACAATATCCTATTGTCATAATTTCACTAGCTATGGGTCCTATTAGCGAGAACTTGTTAAACTTTTTAAACAACCCGATCTTTCATAGTTAATCGTAATTGTGCCTAATTTGACTCGATTGTGGATAAAATCTGATGAGAACTGATCTTTAAACCGGACTTAAAACTTGAGGCATCCAGCTATTTCTCTAAAAATTGAAGATAAATTAAGATTTTTTAATTAACTAGTTTTTGAAATGGTGCTTCCTTCTATTCTTTTTTAACTAATAATTTAATGAAAACTCATGAATAAAATTCTATTAATTCCAGTAATCATAATTTCATTGATAATTTATTTTTCATTAACTATTCTATTTTTACCCGAACAATATATGTCAAAAGAACAATTTGTTCCAATTCCTTATCTGGAAGTGGAACTATCTAACTATGAAATAATTCTAGGCGAATCCTTTCGACTCAATATTCTTTCAGAGAATAGAGGTGATTATGGAGACATTCACATTGTTTCGACATCTTTTCCTAGATTGGAAAATATTGAAGGTATTGTTGAAATTGTTAGTTATGATTTTACACATGCGCCTCGATTCATTATTTTTGGTGAGGAGATTGGCTCAAAATATAGTGGTGGATTAGAATCAGTTAACGCAAAATATGCTTCTATTGAGGCTATGAGTAGGCCCATTCCTCCAGGTTTAAAGTATCATATGGATTTGGTAATAACTCCTAAAGAAATTGGGCCATTTATAGTATATATAAAATCTGTAGACATTCCACACACAAATTCTAAATCTCATTTTCCCAATATTGGTACGCTAGATCACCAAGACGAATATGTTTTGGTTTATAGGGTAAATGTAAATCCTTGACATTTCATACATTATTTAGCAAATCAATGTCTACTGAATCTAAGAAACTCACTTCTGTGAAAATCTACTCTGAAAAATTATTCTTTATAGGTAGTATTCTTGTAAGTCTTGGAATTTTATTGGTTACAGTCGGTGGAAGTTGGGATATTACAAACCATCTGTTAAACAAACCTGAAAGTTTTTTTTCGTCACCTCATGCATTGATGTATAGTGGTGTTACAACTTCTCTAGTTGGCGTTGCACTGTCTTTTATTTCTTGGAGAAATTTATCTAAAAAAAAATCTGTTTACTCTAAATCATTAAAAATACAATTAATCGGAATTGCTCTTCTTATTGGCGCAGGACCTTTTGACTTTGTTTGGCACTCTAATTTTGGATTGGATGGTTTATTAAGTCCTCCACATTTGACATTGATTTTTGGAATGCTTTTGTGTAGTGTTGGTGGAATGTTTGGAATAACAAGATATCTCAATTTCAACCACTCGCTGGATTTTCCAACTCATTATCTTTTAATTTTGGGGACTCTTCCAATGTGGTTAGCTGGATCTGGAGTGATATCTTCTCTTTCACTTCCTTTTTCAAATACTGATTATTTCGAATTTAATCCTGAACCAACATTTGCATTTGTTGTTGCAACATTAGCATATCCATTTTTGATTTCTTTTTCAGTATTACTGACATCTAGATTGTCTGGTTTTAGATTTGGAATGATTTCTATTGTTGGTGGATTATTTCTCTTGATTTATGGTTCTACTGCAATTGTACCTAATTTTGCATTGTTAGATTCTGTTGTGTTTTATTCATTAAATTTAATCCCTTTTGTAATGTCTGATGTTTTGGTTTCATTTAAAAAATTAAAATTACTATTCTTAGTTGGAGGTCTACTTGGTTCTGCGTTTTACATGATATACTATCCTTATGTAATGTACACTTTTAATGAAATTTTACTTGGAAAACTTGTTTCTCCAAGCATGATATACTTTGTATATTTTGAATTAATGGAAAAAGTTTTTTTAATAACAATCATACCTGCAACTCTGTCTGGAATTTTTGGAGCATTTGTATCCAGAAAATTATCCGGATATATTCTCAAATAAAATCTCTTTTTAACTTGATATGACTGAAAATCTGACTACGTCTGTTAATGCTTCATAGTTGTGTTTCTTTTGATCCAATCCATCCCAAACATATATCTCAACTGTGAATGTTCCCTGGGTTTTTGGGACCCATGAAACAGCGGGCACAAATTTTTGTTGCTTTGTTAGGTTGCCTGTAATCCAACCTATTTTTACTACTATGTCATTTTCATTTTTTATCTGTACAATGTAAATAAAATCCTGAGTTGTGTCTTGCATGTTTGTGATTTTGGATGATACTAAAACTTGCTGATTTACATTAACATTTGCCCCTATTGGGATCCCACTTCTGTTAACTAGACCTGTTTCACTAAGAACTACCTTATCTAAAGATTGTAATCCTAAAGCTGGGTTAATCAAAATGGCTAAAGTAATTAAAACTGTGATTAGAATTACCGATGTTCTCATTACGTGATTTTGAGAATTTTTTTTGTTAATAAAGCGTTTCTACGTTATTTTGAATTCTCTTTTGTTAAATAATTCAAAATTTTTCTAAATAATTAATAATTGTGCTTTTTTTGCTAATGATTTTGTTTGGATTTAAGATGTGGTGTGGATCAAAAAATTTCTTTACTTGTTTGAAAATTCTGTAGTTTTTCTGTCCATATTGAACTTTTACATATTCAGATCTGGCCAACCCATCTCCATGTTCACCAGTAATGGTACCTCCCATCTGAATCACTTGTTCAAAGTAATATCTTGCAATCTCTTTAATTTTTTTAGCTTTGTCTCTATCTGAAATTAATCTGACATGAATATTTGCATTTCCTGCATGTCCATACATGATTGATTTGGTTTTAAATTTCTGATTTACTTTATTAACTAATGAAAATAATTGCCCTAGTTTTTCAGTTGGTACTGCAGCGTCTTCTATTACATGAGGTATTCTATTTTTCATTTTGATTGATTTTAAGCTGTAATATAACGCCAAATCTCTATATTTCCACCACTTTTGAATTTCTAAATCTGTTGATGTTTGTTTTGTTATTTTACCTGTGACTATTTTTTTCAGTTGCTCTTTTTTAACTTTAATTTCTGAATCATATTCTACAAAAAGTAAACATTTTGTTTTTTTATTAAATTTTTTTGGTATTTGCATTAATGTTGACTCATCAACAAATTCAATTGCTGACGGACATGTTGATAAAATGTCTGTACAGTCTTTTGCCGCATTCATAAGTGACTGATATTCTATTATGGATAAAATTCGTTTTTTTGGTATGTCTTTTATTTTTAGTTTAGCTGAAAGAATTATTCCTAATGTTCCTTCAGAACCAATAATTAGTTTTTGTACTTCATTTAGTGATTTTACAGAGTCTAATCTGTATCCTGATGAATTTTTTGAAACTGATGGAAATTTTTGTAAGTTGATATTTTTTGAAAATGAAATAATTTGTTTTCCAATCTTTTTATTTTCCGGTAATATGATCTTTTCTCCTTTTCCGTTTACAAAAGTAATTTCTTCTACATTATCTATAACACTGCCATACTTTAGACTTCTACTACCACTTGAATTATTCCCAAGCATACCTCCAATTGAGCAATATGATCCAACTGATGGATTTGGGGGGAAAAATTTTCTTTTTTCTTTTAACTTTTTATCCAGTTTTCCTTTGAGAACTCCTGTTTCTACTCTGACCAAATTTTTTCCAATTTTGATTGCATCTAAATTTCTGAGATCTAGAACTATCCCATCATTTAAGGCACTTCCAACCAGTCCTGTCCCTGCTCCTCTGACAGTCACTGATATGTTAACTCTTTTTGCAAATTTAACTAGAGAGATTACATCTGTTCCATTTTTTGGTATTACTACTATTTTTGGTAAAATTTGATATGAACTTGCATCAACTGAGTAATAGTTTAAAATCTCTTTTTGCCACAGAACTTGACCTGCAATTATTTTTTTTAATGATTCTCTAATTTCTGAGATTTTCATTTGTGATTAAATCTTTATTCGATAGTAATCCCAGCGTTCAGGATCAAACAGGGTCACAAACTCTGCATTCTCTTTGGTAATTCTAGCTCTTATGACATCTCTTAAGGCAAAACTTGTCAGATGTTTGTATTTTTTGGAATGTGCTTGCATGATAAACAAGTGACGCATCTCACTTCCTCCACTTAATCCCCAATAACCCATTTTCAGGGCTAGAGGTTCAAGAAATACCGTATTGTTTAGACTATGATTCTCATCTTGAATTTCTGGTCTTAACTGATAGTTCTCAAGTGGGCCCCCTTTGGCAAACCCTACTATCTCTCCATTACAATCATTAATTCTAAGTGTATTTAGAATTACATCTGGATCTTTTACAGATTCTTCAAATCGGTCTTTGTTAAATTGTAAAGGTGTAGGCAATTCTAAAAATATTGAATGTAATGACTTGATAAATTCAGGATCATTTCTAGTTGTCATCTTTTCAATAGTTGGAACTAGTTTCAAATTCTCATATGCATAGTTTGCCTGATTTGAAATTTCTTCTTGTCTAATTTTCATAAATGATAGAACTGTGTTAAAAAAATTTTTTCTCATGTGTTTTGGAAGAGAACTTAACACCAGTCTACACATTTCTGTTTCTTTGTTAAGTAATTCTTCAAAATATGCAACAGAGCTTCTTACAATCAATGATGGCCTCCATGCTAATGCATGTGCATTCATTTTTGCCATTTCCATGGCTTTTGCAAAATCTCCCAATGCATATCCACTAATTCTATCTACAACTGAAAGATATTCTCCTAATCTCATAATATGTTCTTGATACTGCTCATTATTTCTAGTCAATTCTGAATTCATAAAACATTTCTTGATTTGTGTCTCGGCATTTTTTTTAAGCTGTCCACTCCATGGGTATGTTGTCCTTAGAATCAATATTTTAATAATCTCTATGTCTAATTTTGCTTCATCTAGTAGATACTGCAATTTTTTATCCATTGAAATAAATCGCAACACACTTTCTTCATGTGGTTTGTCAACATTCTTCTGAGGATCAAAATCGTGGAACAATGCAGCAGTGTAAAGATACTTCAAATCTTCTTTGGAGAACTTAATTAAATTGTCTTGATTCAAATTAGCAGATAAAAGTGCAATATATGTTACCTCTAACTCGTGATTGATGTTGTGGTATCCATAGTAATCAATTCCGAGTCCTTGGGTTTCAAACAGCTCAATTGTATACTTTAGCATTTCAGAAAAGTAATGTTCATCTAAACCACTTTCTACAATTAGACTTAGTATTTCATTTCTCATGGTATGTGGGGTTGCAAATTCTTGCAATAATCTTAAAGTAAATTCCCTGTTTTTAAAGATGCACATCCATTTTTGGAAATTATACATAAAAAACATGAAAATTTTACTAAATTTTTGCTCCTTTCGGAAAGATTCAATAGAATTATGTTTTTCTTCTTCTTATTGTCATTCGATCTTGACTTACTATCCTCTCTGATGAACATTCAGCAGGAAACTCCTTTGAGATATACTCTTCATATAGATAATCTACAATATGCGCTTGAAGATGTTTCAATTATGAATTCTCCGACTCCTGTAAACTCCGCTACCACAAGAGGAGGAGTGTATTTCTCAGACAAGTTTGCCTATAAAATAAAAGGAGTCATTAAAGACTTGTCCGTTGTTCCTTTACTGTCAAAAAAAATGCTTGGACCAAACACAAATTTTGATGAAATTAAAATAACTACCAAAACTGTTCTGAGTGGTAAAACAAAGAATCTATCTTTGTTTGCAAATCTGACAAATAGCATACAAAATCCGTCTCAAATAGAATTAAACATGATTCTAATTAATCTAAAATCTGACTAATTTGATTTAAAATATCTGTCGTATTTTTCTTTCAACTCTTCATTTGACAAGACTTCATATGCTTTGTTAATTTGAGTCATGATACTTTCTGCTTCTTTATCTTTTGTTTTATCGGGATGAAGTTTCTTTGCTAATTTTCGATATTGATTTTTTATTTCTTCTTGTGTCGCATCTTGAGATGTCTCTAAAATTTTATAATAATTTGGAAGAGATGAATTTTCAATTGCTTCTCTGAATTCTTTATCTTCTTTAGTATTCTTCCTAGTGCCTAATTCCTCATAATCGTCTGACCAATCCGAGTGATATTTTTCATATGTTTTGTCTTTTTTTGATTCGAGTTCTTCAGAATCATAAGATGTTTTTTTCCTCATGATGATGTCTCTTGCAAGAAACAAGAAAATTCCTATGATGGCAATTATGAAAGCTGCAAACAAAATTATCTTTTCTTCATCAGATACTATTAATTCCATATCTAATTCATTTTCAGATTCTGATACTTGACCTGACACAAATTGCATTATCCCAAGAAAAATTATGCCAAATATTATAAAGATTGATTTATTCATTCTTCTACGTTAATCGAAAATCTTCTTTGGTTGTATTTAGAACCACATGTGTTATTGTATTTTCAACATTAGGGATGGTTGATAGTCCTTTGACAAATTCACTTAATTCATTACGTTCCTTGAATTTTGCAATGATTAATGAATCGGTATTTCCTGTAATGTCATAAACTCCACACACATTTTCAATCTTTGCCAATTCTTCCTCAATGTTTATAATTTTGTCTTTTTTTGCTATGATTTCTATAATTGCAGTTAGATTGTAACCCAGTTTTTCATGATCTAATACAGCAGTGTATCCTTTGATGATTTTTGCTTTCTCTAATTTTTTGATTCTGGTTAAAATTGTCACAGTAGACATTCCTAGTTTTAGTGCTAATTGCCTGGCTGAGAGTCTTGCATCTACTATCAAATTTTTTAGTATTTTTTTATCTGTCTCATCAAAATCCATTTAATCTCTAAATGGCAAAAATACATTTAAATTTTGAGAAATCTGATTAAAATCTGTTTAATCTCAAAGAGTAAATTCATATTTTTTCAAATTTAATACACATGACCTCTAATTACGATAATGGAACAAATAGATGACTTGATTTTCAAAGGCAAGTCCTTTCTTGAAGAAGGAAAATTCGATGATGCGTTAGGTTGCTTTGAACAGGCTATATTTTTAAATCAAAACGACCCGGAACTATGGAATTTCATGGGCGTTACATTGAGAAGCCTTGGAAGATATGAAGAGTCATTAGAATGCTTTAACAAATCATTGGAATTAGATCCTCGAGACAAATTTGCATCTTGATTAATTGTTGACAACAAGTTAATCTATATTATTGATAAAGTGTTATTCATAGAACAGTGCCAAAAATAAACACTATGCTGACACAAGCGTATGAACTATGTGAAGACGGTAATTATTTGGATGCCTTAAATCTATATGATCTTGTTTTGCAGCAAGAACCAAAAAATCTTAGTGCACTAATAGATAAAGGAGTAACACTACAGAACCTAGGGAAAGTTAAAAAATCTATTCAATTATATGATAAGGCTCTTCAAATTGATCCAAAAAACCTTGATGCTTTACTTAACAAGGGCTCTTCATTACATACACTTGGTTTTTATGAAAAAGCCATTGACTGCTACGATCAAGCATTAAAAATTGATAAAAAATCTGCAATGGCATTAGCATACAAAGGCTTGTCTCTTGGTGAGATGGGTGATCTTTCAAATGCACTAAAACATTTCAAAAAGGCTTTATCAATTGATGCAAATTATGATCTTGCATCTATTAGTAAGGAAATTGCACAAGATTTGTTAAAATCAATTAAAAACAAACAATCTAAAATACAGTAACATCCCCTGGTGCAGGCTCTCGCTTGATTTCATTTTCATGAGATTTTAGTGCTTCATTATGTTCTATTTTTTGATGTTCACGTAATTTTTCAATATTATCAAACATTTCATAACAATAATAGCATTTTGGCTTGTTTTCATCAACTAGTGGAAGAACCATGCAATTACTTGTTTTTCAGCCTACTTATTTCTTCAGAGTTGTGTACTTAAGGAATATATCCTTTAAGGAATTACTTTTCATATGTTAAAGCAGCTTATCGGGGATTCTAAGGCATTTGATAGAGCAATTGCTGGCGAGGAGTTGTCATACAATGATGGATTGGAATTGATGAATTATGACAATTTACACATGCTTGGTGCAGTTGCTGATATTGCAAGAAAAAAACTAGTGGGTGATACTGTTACTTTTGCTGCCTCTTATTACATGAATTACACAAATGTCTGTGCTGCTAGCTGTCAGATGTGCGCATTTTATCGTAAAGATGGGGCGAATGATGCTTACACATTAACCCCTGAACAAATTGAGCAGCGTGTCGCTATTGCCCAAGATATGGGTGCAACTGAAGTCCATATTGTTGGAGGTTTTCATCCAAAACTTCCGTTGGAATACTATGAGGCCATGATGAGAATTATCAAAAAAAATCACCCAAACCTAAAAATCAAAGCTCTCACCGCAGCTGAGATTTTTTATCTTTCTAAACTCACTAAAAATTCAATCAAAGAAATTCTTTCCCGTCTTAAAGATGCTGGTTTAGATTCTATGCCTGGAGGTGGAGCTGAACTATTTCATCCTGACATTCGAGGAAGGATAGTTAGAGGAAAATGTAGCGGTCAGGAATGGCTAGATACAATTGAACAAGCTCACAACCTTGGAATTAAAAGTAATGTCACAATGCTTTATGGACACATTGAAAAGCCTGAACATATTGTTGATCATTTGATAAAAATCCGCGAGTTGCAAAAAAAGACGGGTGGTTTTATAACTATGATTCCCCTAAAGTTTAGTCTAGATAATACTGAACTTGAACAAGAACATTTGGTAAATAATGAGTGCTCTTCTGTTTATGACTTGAGAATCATTGCATTGTCAAGATTGATGCTTGCTAATATTTTAAACAATATTTCTGTATATTGGGTTGCATATGGTAAAAAACTTGCACAAGTAGCTCTCTCCAATGGAGGAAGTGATTTAGTTGGTACTGCATTCTCTGAAGAAATTTATCGTGCAGCAGGAAAACCTACTACTTCATCAATTGAAGAGTTGGCAACAATGGTCAAAGAAATCAATCGAAAACCTGCACAACGCGATACATACTTTAACATTATACGAAATTTTTAACCTTACTAACTCATTTGCTTTTTGATTGAATTTAATTTTTCTTCTATTTTTAGATTTTATCTTGGTTTTTGGTTTGATTAATTGGGAATACTAATCCCTTTTGGATTTGTCTTCCTTCGTTTTGTTTTCGTGTAATCCATCCTTTTTTAGATGTTGCAGATCTTTTTAGCTTCTACAGATTTAGTAGCTGCCATTAGAAATTACAAAATTTAATCACATTTGATCACATTACATTGACTATTATTGATTAACTGAAATACTTCTCTTACTTGAATAATTAATCTAATTATCTTCAATCTTTTTTCTTGCATCTTTGATTCTTTTGAACAAGTTGTGCACTATTTTTCATCACTACTATTAAAATAACTCTCCCCAATATTTTTTGGGCATGAATAAACTAGTGTTTAAACAAATTTTAGACCCTGAATCCTTTGACAGGGAAACTGTTCTGTTGGGAATTAAGGAAATCCCACGGAACTAGATTTTTTTCACAATCAACAGTTTCTATTGGTAAAATATCAAGTAAATCCTCACATTCAACATGATCATGGTTTGTATCGTGTCCTAGATGCATTCTTTGGATGTCTACTGAATAAGAGATGATTCATTGATATCATCAAAAGTGTTTATGATGTACTCCCTCACCTGATGACGACTGAGTGAGTTTTCCAGTTTTTATGGTTTGGCACATGTAGACAGCCAAAATTGTAATATCCTTTTGTTATATTCTGAAAATATGTTTATATTATCATTCCATATTTTGATATTTTTCTTTATTCTCTCTATTGTTGAAATAGAAATATTGTCTCGCAATAAACGAACCCTTGAGAGTTCCTCATTAATATTTTCAATGATTTTCTGTGCAGATTCAGGAATGTTAAAGAATTCTATTTTGTTTGAAAACTCTTTTTGTAACAAAATATTTGCCTGAACCGTATTTTTCCATACCTTGTAATATTCATTTTGTAGATTAAAGAATTCATGTTGAAAACGTGGAACAGACTGTTCAATATCTATAAAATATTTGTTATAAAATTGTTCTATTGCTGAAAAGTTGTCTTTTGATTGTTTTTTTCTTGTTTGATTTTTATCACTCATTACGTGATTACTATTTTAATCAATTTAAAAAAATTACTCTTAAAAAGTTCACATTTGCCTGTTTAACAAAATATTCCTGTTGAAATTCAATCAAATTCATCATAAAATGCATTACCGTCTTTTTCTTCATCTAAGATTAACAAATGGTAAAGTATGCTATTTCTATGAGTCATTACACATTTATCCATTTTATTTTAAGGTCTATTCTCCATGAATATTGATGTTTGATTCATGAATATCTGATTCCAAAACCTGCAAAACGTTTGAATCTCGTCATTATTTTTATTCATGAACCAAATATAATATCTTGTTAGAATCTCATTGATCTCTTTTTGGTCCAGATCGTTTTGTTTTTTTTCCTCAAAATTTGAAATTAATTCATTCTTTTGTGTATTTAGTATTGTTTCCATGAATTAAAATGTAAATTGGCAGTATATTGGTTCTGTGATAACAATCTTAACAAATGTTAACAAATAATAAATAATCCGGAATGTGGATATTAAATTATGTCCAATCTAATCGGAGTAAGACTGAACAAAGAAGACCATGAAATATATCTAAAGATAGTAAAAGAAAATGGAACAAATCCTTCTGCAATGACTGCAAAGATTGTCCATGATTGGCTACGTTTTCAGAGAACAAAACAATATCGCGGTGATATTACCCTTTCAGGTGAGATCTTAAAGAAACGTCATGATGCAATAAAGAAAACCGAGATTGCTAAAATTGTGGTTCATAATGCCAAAATCATCATTGCTGAAATGGAATTCCAAGTAGATAATCTTGATTTTGTGGAGATAAGTCGAAGAATCTTAGAGTGGAATAGAGAGAATGGCATAGCCATGATAATGAGGGATAGAAAAGATAACACGGTATTTATGCAAAAGCATTCTCTTGGCGCAATTTGGTCTGAGATTCAATGCAAGATGTATTGCAAAATGTTTGAAATTATTGGTGAAACAATTAGATCAATGAAATATGATTCCAATTCATTTAGTTTTGAAGTAATTAGACAGAACTAGGTTTAAATCGATATATTCATCTTATATTCTTTAACTCTTTACTATGATGAGCAACTATAAACAATGTTCAAATATGTAAAAGCAAAAACTATGATGACTTGAGATGCTATACAAGATTGTGGATTTACAGGTTTATGTCAATCTGATAAAAAGTAAACATACTTTTCCAATACTTGGTTTTACTGTCCATCTGTTGTCAGCATAAATAAATTCTTAGTGTTTCTTTATAAAAATAACATTACAACCCCATGCAATGATGCATTGGCCAGACTATTAATCAACTAAGTTAAAACTATGTTGAGTACCAAAAGCTTCTACATTTATTGTATGGTGAGACTGTTGTTATCCCGATCTCATTTAATAACACTTTAGTTGGGATTACTTCTAACTAGGTGTCATTGCACTTGTTACAAACATTTCTCATTGAAATCCAAATTCATTTGATAATAATTTCAACTGAATGATTGAAGATTGTTTTAATCTGGGTCAACGTTGTGTCCCTTTTATGATTATCTGGGATTTTTGTATTAGTAATCATGTTTGAATTTATTGGAAAGTTTTTGGGTTTCTTTTGGACTTGATACAAGGCTAACAAAAGAATTTCATCATAACCTCTTCCTCTTAAACTAGAGATCCAAACTAAACACAATAAGTCACCTTGTTCATTACCTGTACCCTGTGCAAGAGATAACCTTTTTTTGAATATTTACTAGATCAGGAATGATCTTGTGATACTTCAAAACCTGATATTCTGCGTACCTTTGCTGAGATTAGTTGGTTTCTTTAATTGTTTTTTAATGTGGTAGGCCATATCTGAAAATGTCTCTGAATTGTTGTCTTTCACTCTATATTTGATAAACAATTCTTGGTTTCTTTTTGATATTTACTAGTGAGTCATCATCATCCTCTGATTTAATTTTATTAAGAATCACATAAAAATATAAACAAATGTTAAGAAAATATACAATTACCTTTTTATTCTTTAATGTTATAATTATAATGATAGTAATCAAGTGATTCCAAACCTCACATAGATGAAAACAAATGTGTGAAGATTTGTTGTCAATGGATAACAAAGTGGTTTTGGTTACTATCAAATTTTTCACAAGTTTCTCAGTTACCACGTATTAAATTACAAAATTGTTTTAGTTGATTCCTTATGTATCGATGTCTCATCTATCATACTATTCTTGAATCAGCTCAAATACTAGAGATTCACCTGCAGATTGAACACAAATGGGGCCAGAAAAATGAATCTTAAAAGATTAAATTTTTGGGCCTAATCTTTCTCATTCCATATTTTAATATCTTCTAATAGATTTTAAGGCTCATCTGGTGCTAATCTTTGATAATGGCTAATAACTAATGCTTGATGATGACATTGCATCTAAACTTAGAAAGATTCAGTCAGAAAAGATTGAGTTTGAATCAAGGTGCTATCTTTTCACATATTATTAATAAAGCCCTCAGAAAGGTTATCAAATAATAATAAACAAATGAATTTTCACTTTGTACTAGAAATAAGTTCCTAATTAATTTAGGATAATGTGGAAAAAGTTCTATGACATTGGTTTTTTCTCTTCTTTTTTAGGGCTACCTTTGTTTCTTCTTCTGGCTCCAAAACTAATTAAAACTAACAAAAACCCTGTTCCAAACAAAATTCCTGCAAGTGTGTTCATGTCTTTGTTTTCTTGTTCTTTAATCATTAAATCTAGAATTTCTTCTTCGGTCATTCCAGCCTGACCCACAGGGATCATTGAATTCAAGTAAATCAAAATTATTCCTCCCACAATTAACAAGACAATTCCCCCAGAAAAAATTTTTTTATCAAGTAATACCATTAGTTTTCACTATTTGTTTGATTTTATCATATATTAGGCATTTCAATATTTTGACACTAGAACCCTTCTGGAGGTTTTTGAACAAAGACGTTACATACCAATGCATCTGTCTTTAAGTCTCTGTACTGTACATTACATGAAACAAATTTTCCTTTTAGAGCTCGCTCCAAGTCTTCTAATGATGGTTCTGAGTACTGTGGATTTTCAGGATCATCGATTTTTGCAATAATTATTTTTTCAGTCTTACCATACTCTTCTTTGTTATCTTTACGAAAATGTGTTACCAGTAATTCAAATGCATTATGTGACAAACAACCAATAACTGGCCCTCCAATTCCGTCACCCATGGGTTTGACAACTTTTTGTAATATAATTACCTGATGGCAATACTGAGTTCAAAGTCTGGTACAAGACTCTTTTCTTTTGCCATTTCAAATAAACGCCTTATTGATTCTTCTCCTTTATCTCCCATGTTGACAGTTACTTGATTAACATACATTTTTACAAATTTCTCAATTAACTCTTTTGGTTTTCCTCTACTGTATTGCATCGCATATTCTATTGCATCCTCAAAATGTTCTAATCCATATTCAATTGAAGCCTGTAGGTATTGATCAAATTTGTGAATCAAATCCATGCCCAAGCTAGTTTTCATTACATTAATTCCCAATGGTACAGGTAATCCGTTTGTAGTTTTATCCCACCATTCCCCCACATCTAGAATTTTGACGTTCCCTTCCTGTTCATATGAAAGCTGCGTCTCATGAATTACAAGGCCTGCATCCACTTTGCCTGATTTTACTGCCTCTGGTATGTCACTGAAATTCATCTCAACATAATGAAATTTCCCAATCATTAACTGTAATAGCAAAAATGCTGATGTCATTTTACCTGGAATTGCAATTTTTGATTTTTTAATATCCTCAATTGTCATTTGTTTTTTTGCCGTAACAATAGGCCCATAACCAATTCCAAAACTTCCTCCACTTCTCAAAACTGTATACCCTGAAATGTACGCACATGCGTGAACTGATATTGCAGTTACATCTAGTTCTGGATTTGTTGCTTTTTTGTTTAGATTTTCAATGTCTTCAATTACGTGTTTTACTGTAAAGTCTGAAGATGAAACATTTCCTGTAAACATGCCATAAAACATGAAAGCATCATCTGAATCAGGAGTGTGTCCTACGGAAATTTCCACACTCGGTTTGTTAATTGTGGTTATAAAAATCAAAACCACATGTTTTATTGTGTTTAGGGTTGTCATTCATTAAATTAATTCAAATAATGTTTGATTCAAAAAATAGATTTTCTAATATATCCAAGAATATTCTGACTAATTATTGAAAACATTAGAGGCATATGAAAAAGACATCCAACTCCAGTCCTCTTTCTTGAAACAATTTCAAAAACAAAAACCTCTGTCTGAAAATCAACAAAAAAACCTAATTTTTACTGGAAGTGGTGATTCATTGGCATCAGCAATGCTTGCAGAATCTTTCTCAGATTTTAAAGCCAAATCTTTTGATCCTCTTGATTTATTAAAAAATAAACACCTCTCAAAAAATAAGACTGTTTATTTTATTTCGATTTCTGGAAAAACTATCTCAAACATCAAAGTCGCAAAAATGGCCAAAAAATCCATTGCGATTACCTCTAATCTAAACAGTAATCTGGCAAAAACCTGTACTGGTACAATCCTCTTGAAATCTCCAAATTCTGATGTCTTTACTGCAGGAAGTATCAGCTTTTTAGAAAGTGCATTAACATGCATATCTCTTGTAAAAAATATTTCAATCCCTGATGATTCTAAAATATACAAACAAGCGTTTGCAGATGCTAAAAAATCAAAACTATCAAAAAGAATTTTTGTATTAGGAAACTTGACAACCTATCCTTTAGCGATGTATTGTGCAGCAAAATTCTATGAAATTTTGGGATATAGTGCATATTTTGAGAGAATAGAGCAATTCTCTCATATGGAATTGTTTTCAATCAAAAAAGGTGATACTGTAATAATTTTTGAAGAAAAAAACTCTCACAACATACAACTTGTAAAGAATCTGAAAAAAATTAGATTAAATATAATCCATCCTAATTTTAAATCAAAAAACAAGATCTCTGATGTACTTTATTACACATACTTTTCTCAACTATTGCCTCTTTTTGAAGCAAAAAAAAAGAGACAACTAGACTGTCATTTTGTTTTGGCAAAAAAACTTCGAAGTGTAAGTAACAATATGATCTATTGATCTTTTCTCATAAGATTTAATACCTGAATAACGGGGCTTGCGAATATGGTAAAATTCAAGTCAACAAGTGAAGTTTTGAAAATTATCAAAAACAAAGAACAGATTCGAAACTTTGGTGTTATTGCTCATGTTGACCATGGAAAAACCACTATGAGTGATAGTCTCTTAGCTTATTCGGGAATTATTGCTCCCTCAGCTGCTGGAAAGGCATTGGCAATGGACTTTGACAAAGAAGAGCAGGCAAGGGGAATTACAATTTATCAGGCAAATGTTACTTTACATTTTACACAAAAAGGTACTGAATATGTCATTAACATGATTGATACTCCTGGACACGTAGATTTCAGTGGTAGGGTTATCCGAAGTCTTAGGGCTATTGATGGGGCAGTAGTTGTATGTGATGCCGTTGAAGGGATCATGACTCAGACTGAGACTGTAACAAGGATGGCACTTGAGGAGCGTGTAAAGCCAGTACTTTTCATAAATAAGGTAGACAGACTAATCAAAGAACTCCGATTGACTCCTGAAAAAATGCAAGAAACACTTGCAGGAGTTGTATCTAATTTTAATCAACTAGTTGATACTTATGCAGAACAAGAATACAAGGAAAAATGGAAAGTATCCATTCAGGATGCCAGTGTAACATTTGGTTCTGCAAAAGATAGATGGGCCATCAATATTGACTTGATGAAGGAAAGAGGAATTACATTCAAAGACGTAATTGATGCATATCAAAATGAAAAGGTATCTGAACTTGTAGAAAAAGCTCCATTAGCTGATGCTGTATTGGGAATGGTTGTAAAACATCATCCACCACCACATGTGGCACAGCGTTATAGAATTCCACAAATTTGGCATGGTGATTTAGATTCTGATATTGGTAAGGCATTGTTGGCTTGCAGTGATGATGGTCCAACAATTATGATGATTGTAAATATGGTCTTAGATCCTGCAGCCGGCCCTGTTGCAATTGGAAGACTTTTTTCTGGAAAAATTAAGGATGGTCAAACAATTAACATTATTGATGCAAAAAGAGAAGGTAGAGTTCAATCTGTTAACTTTTTCATGGGTAACCAAAGAGAACAGGTTGGTGAGCTAGGTGCTGGAAATATTCCTGCGCTATTGGGATTAACTGAAGCCAGAGCGGGAAACACTATCTCTTCTATAAAAGAGATGCCTTTGTTTGAAGGAGTAAAATATGTCTCAGAACCGGTAGTTCAAGTTGCAGTTGAGCCCAAACATCCTAAAGATCTGCCAAAACTAGTCGAAGTTCTCAAGCAGTTAACAATTGAAGATCCTAATCTGGTTGTAAAAATTGATGAGGAAAGCGGTGAAACAATAGTTGCCGGTATGGGTGTGTTGCACCTTGATGTTGCAACTCATAGAATTCAAGATGCAAAAGTAGACATTGTTACCTCTGAACCTCTTATTAATTACAGAGAAACTGTCAAAGGCAGTTGTAATCCAATTATGTCAAAATCTCCAAACAGACACAACAAAATTTTCATGAAAGTAGAGCCACTGGAGCCAAATATTGCCAACATGCTTAGAATTGGTCAAATCAGTGACATGAAAGACAAAAAAGAAGTGGCTGAACTTTTAAAGAAAGAAGGCTGGGATACTGATACAATTAAGAGAGTGATGAAATTTGATTCACGTGGTAATGTTTTGATAAATGGTACCAAAGGCGTTCAGTTTGTTCAAGAGTCTACTGATTCAATAAACTCTGGATTTGAAGAAGTCATGAAAGAAGGCCCACTATGTAAAGAACAGATGAGGGACTGTAAATTCACATTCACTCACTTTGTACCTCATGAGGATACTGCTCATCGTGGTTTATCTCAATTGGGCCCTGCATCTAGACGTGCATGTATGGGTGCACTTTTAACTGCTGGTACAACTATCTTAGAGCCAATGCTTGCAATTGAGGTTAGAGTTCCAACTGATTTGGTTGGAAATGTTGCAACTGTACTTTCTGGTAAACGTGGTAAGGTTCTTGATATGGTACAAAAAGGCGCATCTAGTATCATAACAGGTGAAATTCCAGCTTCTGAAACATTTACTTTATCTGAAGAAATGAGAGGACAAACTGCTGGTCGTGCCACATGGAATACCTCCTTTAAGGCATGGTCTGAAGTTCCAAAATCAATGCATGCCGCAGCCATTGCAGATATTAGAAAAAGAAAAGGACTTGCACCTGAACCACCCGGTGTTAACGAGTTTATCGACAAAGAGTAAAAATAGAATCCCCCCTTTTCGTGCCTAGGTTTGTGCTATGCTTTGAATGTGTCTAGGTAATTACTGACGTTATGATTTGTTGGAAATCCTTAAGTTGACAAACAAAACGATGTGGATGTGAAACGAAAAATCATTATTCTAATCTGGGTCTGCTTAGCAATTATTGGATTTGTTATTCCTTATTTTATGTGTCCAGTTTGCATGTGGTTTGTTGGAATTCCATTATTCATCATAATCAATGTTGGAATCGGTACTGGTTTTTTTCTAATGAATAAGAATTCTAAAAATGACTCTTAAAGGTCAAAAAAATCACTACAACATAAAATTCCTTTCAGGTTACGGAATATCAATAAAACAAAAAGACAATCAAATCATTCTACAACACAAACCGGATCCTTTCTCAAAATCAGATAAAGAAGAATGGTTTGTAAACAATTTACCGTATGAAAAACTTGTAGTATCAGGAAAGGGTTATGTTTCTACAGACGCACTGTTATTAATTTTTCAAAAGAATAGAAATGTAATGCTATTTATCAATTAGCAAGAATAAATAATTTAGAATTTAACCTTGGAATTTATCGCTTTAACTAGTCTATCATGTTGTTCATATTCAATTTGTAAATTACGATCTAAGCGTTTCATAGTTTCTTTGAGCCTCTCATAATCTTTTTCTGACTTGGGATTTTTTAACTCTGGTTCTATAGTTTCTTTATGTTTTTCAAGTTTTTTGACTCCCTCATTATTTACCTCTAATTGTTTTTCAAGTAAATCTGAATCATCTGTCATGATTTTTTATTGATTTTTGCATTAATTAACAATATCCAACAAACCAACTTCTTCATAATACAAATTATATTGTGTATTTATGATTGAGAAGAGATCCTTTCTATTCTTAATAAAAAGATATGTTGATTCTTATTCTTCAATAAATCATTTCATCATTTGCTATATTTAAAAATCATACAGGATATATCCAATACCTCACAGTTAAGAGAACAATATTGACTTTTTATGCTTTGAAATTCCTTTTTACAAGTTGAGCATCTGTTTGCAATTTTTAATAACCTTTTTCTTCAAGTTTGGTTGGTTTGCTTAAAAATTAAATTTACGAAATATACCATTAGCACTAGAAAAGAACACCACAGATGTTGAGACAGTTTTTTATTCATTTTGATTTATGAGAAAAGAATGCCTTTCTGATCATGATTTTATTTTACAACTGTAACTGGAACTTTTGCTTTGTATAAAACAAAGTTGGATGTACTGCCAAAAAATGTCTCTTTTGGAAATCCCAAACCCCTTGCAGCAATAACAATCTGTTCAATCTTACTTTTTGGGTTGTTTGCAAAATTTGCCAAATCATTACCCGCTTTGTAGCCTGCAATAACAATTCCTTCAAACTTTACCCCTCTTTGTTTAGCCTTGTCTCTAGCAATTTGCATTATTTTTCTTGTTTCATTTGACCACTTTTCCTCTTTTATCTTTGGAGCAGACATTGCTGTAATTGCCCCCTGTGTAGTATCAATATGAACGCCAACAATCATGGAATCTGATTGTCTTGCAAATAAAATAGCGGTTCTTAGTCCACGAATAGAATCTTTAGAACCATCTAAACATACCATAATTCGTTTTTCTTCCATGTAATGCAAGCAATCAATTTCAATATAATAAACATATTTAAGATCTATATCCTAGAAATGTTTTAGATATTTTATTATTACATACTTACAATCACTTGATGAGAATTACAATTTTATATTCTGCACAATTTTATCATTATACAGAATTAATTCGTTTATTAGTATGAATTGTAAATATTTAATAGTTTTTATATTAACCTAGATTAAGTCAAAATGACCACGTTAAAAATTACGGAGATCGAAAGAATTAGTACTGCTTATGCAAAAAAACTTGAGTCTGCAGGGGTAAAAAATTCAGATCACTTGCTTGATACAGGAAAAACCCCAAAGGGTCGCAAAAACCTTGCTGAAAAAACTGGAATATCATCAAAACTAATTCTAGAATGGGTAAA
>Ga0224497_10000619_pt1 | contig 24195 bp, 22 predicted proteins | sample SF_Jul11_sed_USG_4_FD_167970 | JGI IMG/M metagenome (GOLD analysis project Ga0224497, IMG submission 167970) | Sediment microbial communities from San Francisco Bay, California, United States - SF_Jul11_sed_USGS_13 | ecosystem: Environmental > Aquatic > Marine > Sediment | place: USA...
GGCGACCGCGACGACGATGCCATTCGCGAGCTCGCGGCCGCGACCTGGCGCGCCCGCCCCGACCGCATCCTGATCAAGTCGATGAGCGACTACCTGCGGGGCCGCGAAGAAGGCGAGGTCGCGGCCATTCTCGAAGCCGAGCTGCGCCGCCTCGGCGCCGGCGACGAGCACCTCGCCCATACCGGCGACGAGCTCGACACCACCCGCGCCGCCCTCGCCTGGGCGGAACCGGGGGACCTGGTGCTGCTCATCGTCCACTCCCACCGCGACGAGGTCGTGGCCCTCCTCGAGAGCCGCGCCTAGCGGGAGCTCACTCCTCTTCGCGCGCGGGATCCTCGGCGCCGGGCTCCGGCGGGCTCGGGAAGTCGAAGAGCACCGGCGCGCCTTCGAAGCTCGGGGCGCTGGCCACCAGCATGGTGGTCGGCAGCACGTCGAGGAGCCGGTCGTAGTGCCCGAAGAACTCGGTCGCCGTCTCCCGCGGCCGGGGCTGGCGCAGACCCAGCAGCACGAGGTCGCTGTCCCTGCTCTCGCGGCGCATGATCTCGGTGATCACCGTGTCGGGCTCGCAGAGGACGCGGCGGTTCGCCGACAGCCGGGTCTGGGCCATCACCCGCTCGAGCTCGCGCTCGGCGGTCTCCTGCTGGCTCTCCGAGCCGACGACGGTGAGGATCCGCACCTCGGCCTCGCGCCAGTGGTCGTCCGAGTTGAGCAGGTAGGCCAGGAGCAGCATGAGGGCGCCGTTGCGCTCGAGCCCGCCCCACCAGATGTCGATGCGGCGGCCGACCCCGAAGCCGCGCTGGTTGTCGAAGCGCACGGCGAGCACCGAGCGGTCGAGCGCCATCAGGTCGATCATGCTGAGCAGCAGCGCCTCCTGGCGCTCGGGCTTGTCCGACCACCCGAACATCACGGCGTTGGCCTCGAAGTTGCCGGCGCCGTAGGACTGCGCGACGGAGACGATGCCGCGGTGCACGTCCTCGACGACGTCGACGCGGCAGAAGAGCAGCGGATACTCCTGCTTGACCTGCTCCTCGAGCAGCGCGAGCGCGGACTGCCGCTCCGCCGCCTTGTCCCGGACGTTGCCCTCGATCAGCTGGGAGAACGAGACGATGCCCCGGTCCTGCACCAGGGCGCAGCCGAGGTCGGCGAGATAGGTCCGCCGCGCCAGGCTGCCGCCGAAGATGATGAGATTCGGCCGCCAGTTGACCGGATGGAACTGGGCGCGGCGATAGCGGTGCAGCGAGGAGCGCACCAGGGCGGCCCAGATCCCGTGCCGGGCGTCGCCGAAGGTGTTGCCCAGCGACTTGCGCTGGGCCAGCGAGTAGATGAGCCCGCAGATCACGAGGGCGGCGAGCATCGCCGGCAGGTCGATGATGCTCATGACGTAGAAGCAGGCCCCGGCGCCGAAGAGGCTGATCCACCAGGGCACCGAGAAGGTGGGCCGGAAGCTGGGGCTGGCGGCCCACTTCTCGAGCCCGCAGGCCAGGTTCGTGACCCCGTAGGTGGCGAGGAAGAACATCGTCAGCACCTGGGCGATCACGTCGAGACCGCCCAGGAGGACGGCGATCTCCGCCAGGACGAAGCTGAAGACGAGACCGTAGCGCGGCTCGTTGGCGGGGCCGGAGCCGCGGGCGAAGAGCTTCGGCATGAAGCCGTCGAGCGCCAGGGCCTGCAGCGTGCGCGGCGCGGCGAGGATGCTGCCCAGCGCGCTCGAGAGCGTGGCGGCCCAGACGCCGACGAAGATCAGCGCCGGCACGTAGGCGATGCTCCACATGACCCGGAAGTCGCCGGCCAGCGTGGCGCTGTCGGCATTGACGGCCAGCCAGATGGGAACCGCGAGGTAGATCACGAGCCCGGCGCCGATGGCGGACAGCGTGCCGCGCGGCAGGTCGCGCCGCGAGTCGCGCAGGTCGCCCGACATGCTGACCCCGGCCATGATCCCGGTGACCGCCGGGAAGAACACGGCGAAGACGGTGGCGAACGGCAGGCCCGCGGGGTTGTGCCAGGCGACCGCCGCGGGCGGCGAATCGGCGCGGCCGAGGAAGAAGGAGACGAGCGAGAGGCCGATCGCGCCCATGACGACGTACTGGGTCTTGATCGCCAGGTCCGTCCCCTTGAGGGAGATGAGGGTCAGCGCCACGCAGACGACGGTGCCGACGAGCCGCGGGTCCGCCGGGATCGGCAGCATGGACAGGCTCTCGGCGAAGCCGACGACGTAGAAGGCGATGCTCAGGGCCTGGGCGAAGAAGAGAGGGATGCCGACCGCCGCCCCGGCGGGTCCGCCGAGCGAGCGGCTGATCATGAAGTAGGCGCCGCCCGCCCCCACGGTGCGGTTGGTCGCGATGCTCGACACCGAAAGCCCGGTGGCGATCGAGATGACGTGCGAGAGCAGCACGATGGCGAGCGCCCCGGCGAGCCCGGCCTGGCCCACCACCCAGCCGAGCCGCAGGTACATGACGACCCCGAGGATCGTCAGGATGCTCGGCGTGAAGACGCCGCCGAAGGCCCCGAAGCGCCGCGCCGAGCCGGCCGCGGTCTCGTTTGCCGGGGAGCTCACGGCGCGGGGGAGAGACCTGGAGAGGGGATGGCGCGTTTCACGGTCGGTCGGCCCGGGCAGAGCGGCGCTCCGGTCGGCGAGAGCCCCGCAACGGGCAGCACAGTAGCACTCTCGCCGTCAAGCGGGAACGGCTGGCGCCATCCCCTCGCGCGGCTCGCCCGCCGCCCGGAGGTGCTAGGGTGTCCGAGGATCGCTGGCCGGGTGGAGACGGTCACTCTCGCGTCGAACGGCCGAGTGCGCACCGCCCCGAGGCCAGCGCCGGGGAGAAAGCGGTGAAGGCGATCGTCTGCGGCGAGTACGGCCCGCCCGAGGCTCTCGAGCTCGCGGAGATCGACGAGCCGGAGGTGGGCGATGACGGGGTGCTGGTCCGGGTCCGCGCCGCGAGCGTCAATCCCCTCGACTGGCATTTCCTGCGGGGCGAGCCGTACCTGATGCGCCTGCAAAGCGGCCTGCGCCGGCCCAAGACCCACGGCCTGGGCGCCGACCTCGCGGGGCGGGTCGCGAGGGTCGGCGCGAGCGTGACCCGGTTTCGCCCCGGCGACGCGGTGTTCGGAGACGTCGCCGGATGCCGGGGGGGCAGCCTTGCCGACTCCGTATGCGCGCCCGAGGACCGGCTGTGTCCGATGCCGGCCAACCTGACGTTCGAGCAGGCGGCGTCGGTGCCCGTCGCCGGCCTCACGGCCCTCCAGGGTCTGCGCGACCACGGGCGGATCCAGGACGGCCAGCGGGTCCTGATCATCGGCGCCTCGGGCGGGGTGGGGACGTTCGCGGTGCAGATCGCCAAGTCGTTCGGAGCCCACGTGACGGGCGTGTGCAGCACGCCGAACGTGGAGCTGGTCCGCTCGCTCGGCGCCGACCGGGTCATCGACTACACCCGCGAGGACTTCGCCCGTGGGGGTCGGCGCTACGACCTCGTCTTCCAGCTGGCGGGGACACAGTCCGCGTCGGACTGCAGGCGCGCCCTGACCCGCAAGGGAACGCTCGTGCCGAGCAGCGGAGCGGGAGGCGGCCGCTGGCTCGGGCCCATGGCACGGCTCGCCCGGGCGCTCGTGTCGTCGCCTTTCGTGAGCCAGCGGATCGCCTTCTACGTCGCCAGGATGAACGTCCGCGACCTGGACTTCCTGAAGGAGCTCATCGAAGAAGGCAGGGTCACGCCGGTCATCGACCGGACCTACCCGCTCTCCGAGACGCCCGCGGCGATCCGCTACCTCGAACAGGGACACGCCCGCGGAAAGGTCGTCGTCACCGTGTGAGCCAGCCCCGGCGTCGAGCGCGGGCCTCGGGCAGCTCGAGCCGTCCCCGGCTGGAGCCGGATTCAGGCCTGGCTGCCGGACCTCGACCAGCTACGGCGGCAACTGGCCTCTTCGCTGCTGGATGTCACGCAGCGGCCAGGGGCTCAGCCAGCGTGCATCGAGTGATCGCACTTGAAGAGCCAGTGGCAGATCGGGATGACCTCGTGAAACGTGCACGAGACCACGAACACCACGATGATCAATGAAAGCACCGCGATGATGAGTCTGTGATGTCGTTCGATCGAGTTTGCGAATGCCGCCATCTTTCAAGTCTCCTTTGTCTCCCTTGAAGGTCATCCGTGTGATCGCCTTGCCAGATGTCTGCCGCCAAGCACGCCGATCAGCAGGACCAGCCCGGCACCAATCAGCAGCAAGGGCAGCAGCGGCACCGTGATCTCGTACAGTTCCCAAGCGCCCCCCAGGAGGAAGATCAGCCCATCGTCGGCTCCTCCAGACCAGTAGTGTAGTGTCGCGTTCGTCAGGCTCTCTTGAATCACACCGCTCGTTTCCTCCCGCAAGTGGAGACGAAATCGCCGGCCTCGGGGATACACCTCGATGCGCTAGGTCGCTGTACCCCTGGGCTCGCAGGTCCTCACCCCACGCTCGTCGCTCTCGAACGAACAACCCGATTCGAGGGCGGCTCGCAGCTTGTTGCGCGCCCGATGCAAGCGGATCTTCACCGTTGCCAGCGAAAGATCCAGCATCTCGGCGATCTCCGGATTCGTCAGGCCCTGCACGTCGTGCAGCAGGATCACGGCTCGATGAGACTCCGGGAGAGCCGCGATGTAGTCCTGAACGCAGGCGCTCATCTCCCTTTGCTCCATCATCTTGTCGAGCCGCGGTCCGGGATCGACGGCAATCTCGGCATTGTCCGGGCCGCTTGCGCCGCCCTCTTGCGCGAGCGATCGCGGCCGGTGGCGGTAGGCGGCCTGCCGAAACCGGTCATAGGCAACGTTCGTGGCGATGCGGTAGAGCCATGACGCCACTCTTGCCGGATCGTCCAACGTCGACCGTTTGGCGTAGGCCCGGAGCAAGGTCTCCTGCGTCAGATCCTCGGCTTCCGCCACATCGCGAACGATGCCGAGAATGTAGCGGTAGATCCTCGCCCGCTGGGGCGCGAGCTGGTTCGCCAACTCCGGGGCAGTGATCGTCAATTCATCCTTCGGGTCGCATTGACGCCGCAGGCCGGCGGGTGGTGCGCGGCAACAGATCTCACCTCTACTCCCCGGCGGCTCGTTCCGCAACGCCTCCTCGGAGGGCAACGCCCCGCCCATTCGAGTAGCGCGACTCGAACCCGCCACCGACCCGAGCTCGAGCTGTGTATCCCTTCGCCTGTCCGTTTCGTCTCAGCAGCAGACCCATCGGCTGAAACGACGGGAAGCGAAAGGAGACGAACCATGGGTGACAAGAACCGAAATGCGGCGCCGGACGAGGCCCGCAGCGATCGCGTCGGCAAGATCATGCCCGAATGCTGCGGCCCCATCTTCGAACGGATGAAAGAGGCCTTCTGCGACACCGGGCAGGACTCGTCATCCGGTTCTGTCTCCGAGACCGGCGAATCGAAGACCGCCACTTCCCGCGCCGCGGCAATGCGCAGGATGGCGGAGGCCTGCTGCGCGGCGAGATAGCGAGGAGATCGAGGGGGACGGATCGATCAGGCTTCGCGCTCTGCGAGACGTCCCGACACGTACTTGTGCAGCACGCTGGCAACGAGAGTCTGGTACGGAATGCCCTCCTGCAGGGCCCTCTTCTGCAACGCCTCGAGATCCTTGGTCGAGATCCGGATGTTGATGCGCCGGTCTTTGCGAAACGTGGCCTTCGCATACTCGCCGTAGCGAGCCATCTCCCTCTCCTTGTCGCGAACGGACCTCCACTCTGCGGCCTCGACCGCTGCCAGCACTTCGCGCTCTTCCTTGTCCAGCTCGGCCATGACTAGTCCCCCAGGTACTTCCTCGTCATCTTGCGGCTCGGGATGATGGTCTTCAAGAACACTTCGGACTCCGCTTCGACGAACGGAACGACGTACGCGTACGCTTCTACCTCGACGATGAAGACGCGCTGCCCCGGATACCGTTTCCGGTCCGGGTGTTCGAGAAGGTCGAGAACGTCGCCCCGCTCGATGTGAAACACGATCTCCTCGAACGTGATGCCGCGCTCCCGGAGGAGCTGTTCGTTCTTTTCCGGGCTCCAGGAGAAGTGCTTCACGGACCGATTCTAGCACAATGTGTGCCTTATGGATTCAGCCGAGAGCGAGGCTGGCGACGGCGGCTCCGGTCGGGCTCGGAATGGACGCGCCGGCCGCCGCGGTGGGCGCCGGCCGCGCCGCTGACGAGCCCGGGAGAGCCGTAGTAGTATTTCCGCCTTGAAGCCGGCACCGTTCGAATACCGAGCTCCGGACTCGCTCGCGGCGGCCCTCGAGCTGGCGGGCGAGCACGGCGACGACGCCAAGCTCCTGGCCGGCGGCCAGAGCCTCATCCCGGTGATGAACTTCCGGCTGGCGCAGCCGGCGATGCTGATCGACCTGAACGGCGTCGCCGAGCTCGACTTCGTGCGCCCGGGCGAGGACGGGACCCTGCGGGTCGGAGCGCTCACGCGGATGAGCCGGCTCGAGCGCTACGCCGAGCTCCCCGACTACTCGCCGCTCCTGGCCGAGGCGATCCCGTGGGTGGCGCATCCCCAGATCCGCAACCGCAGCACCTTCGGGGGGACGCTTGCGCACGCCGATCCGGCGGCCGAGGCGCCCGCCGTCTGCCTGGCGGACGGGGCGCGCTTCAAGCTGGCCAAGCGCGGCGGCGAGCGCTGGGTGGCGGCCGGGGAGTTCTTCCGCGGCCTCTTCGAGACGGCGCTCGAGCCCGACGAGATCCTCGTCGAGGTCGAGCTGCCGGCGGTCGGCGCGGGGAGGGGGACCTCGTTCCAGGAGATCGCCCGCCGGCACGGCGATTACGCCCTGGCCGGGGTGGCGGCCGCGGTGCGGCTCGCCGCGGGCGGCGCCATCGCGAGCGGCCGGCTCGTCTACCTGAGCGTGGGCGACAAGCCGGTGGACGCGGCGGCGGCGGCGGCCATGCTGGCCGGCGAGCGCCCCTCCGCGGCGCTCTTCGCGGCGGTGGCCGAGCACGTCGCCGCGCACGAGATCGAGCCCGCCGGGACCATTCACGCCACCCCCGAGTTCACCCGCCACCTCGTGCGCGTGCTGACGCGGCGGGCGCTGGCGAAGGCGGTCGAGCGGGCGGCGGCGGAGGGATCCCGATGAGCGTCCTGCACGAGGTGCGGGTCAAGGTCAACGGCAGCGAGCGCCGGGCGGCGACCGAGGCCCGCACGCTGCTCTCCGACTTCCTGCGCCACGACCTCGAGCTGACGGGGACGCACGTGGGCTGCGAGCACGGGGTCTGCGGCGCCTGCACCATCCTGCTCGACGGCGAGGCCGTGCGCTCCTGCCTGCTGCTCGCGGTGCAGGCCGACGGCCACGAGATCGAGACGGTCGAGGGATTGGCCGCCGAGGACGGCGCGCTCCATCCCCTGCAGGAGGCCTTCTGGGAGGCGCACGGCCTGCAGTGCGGCTTCTGCACGCCGGGCTTCCTCATGACCCTCGTGCCGTTCCTGGAGCGCCATCCCGATCCCTCCGAGCACGAGATCCGGGCGGCGATCTCCGGCAACCTGTGCCGCTGCACGGGGTATCAGCACATCGTCGACGCCGTGCGGCTGGCCGCGGCGAAGCTGTCGCGCGAGGGCTAGGCGATCGAGCCCGCGCCGCGATCGCTGACCGAGCTCGCCGAGGCGCTGCGCGGCGGGGCGCTGGCACCGGGCGAGCTCCTCGCCCGGCTCGAAGAACGCTTCGCGGCCACCGAGCCCGCGCTCGCGGCGTTCTACCCGGAGCCCGACCGCTTCCGCCGCCTCGAGCGCGAGGCCGCGGCGCTCGTCGCCCGCTTCCCGGAGCCGGCCGCGCGGCCGCCTCTCTTCGGCGTGCCCGTCGGCGTGAAGGACATCTTCCACGTCGACGGCTTCGCGACGACCGCGGGCAGCGCCGTGCCGCCGGCCGAGCTCGCCGGCCCCGAGGCGGCCGTCGTGACGGCGCTCAGGCAGGCCGGCGCGCTGGTGCTGGGCAAGACGGTCACCACCGAGTTCGCCTACTTCGCCCCCGGCGCCACCCGCAATCCCCGCGACCGCGAGCGCACCCCCGGCGGCTCGTCGAGCGGCTCGGCGGCGGCGGTGGCCGCGGGGCTCGCGCCGCTCGCCCTGGGCACCCAGACGATCGGCTCGATCTGCCGCCCGGCGTCGTACTGCGGCGTCTTCGGCTTCAAGCCGACCTACGGACGCAGCTCGCGCCGCGGCGTCGTCCCGCTGGCGCCGTCCGTGGACCACGTGGGCTGCTTCACGGCCGACGCGGCGAGCGCCGAGCTCGCGGCGGCCGCGTTCTGCGCCGGCTGGAAGACCGTCTCGCCGGCCGCCGCGCCGCGCCTCGCGGTACCCGAGAGCCCCTACCTCGGCCGCGCCGAGCGCCCCGCCCGCGAGCGCTTGCGCCGCGCCTGCGAGCACCTCGTCGGCCGCGGCATCGCGGTGCTCGGCGTCCCGGTGATGGCGGACTTCGACGCCATCGAAGCGCGCCATCGGCTGCTCGTGGCGGCCGAGGCGGCGGCCGTCCACGAGCGCTGGTACGCCGCCTGGGGCGACACCTATCACGCGACGACCCGCCAGCTGATCGCGACCGGGCGCGCCGTCTCGGCGCCCGATCTCGCCGCCGCCCGGGCCGGCCGCGAGCGGCTGCGGCAGGAGCTGACGGCGGCCATGGACGCCCACGGCGTGGACCTCTGGCTCTCGCCGGCCGCGCCCGGGGAGGCGCCGCTCGGGCTCGACTCCACCGGCGATCCGGTGATGAACCTCCCGTGGACCTACGCCGGGCTGCCCGCCGCGAGCCTGCCCCTGCCGTGCGGCCCGGGCGAGCTGCCGCTCGGCCTGCAGCTGGCCGGGCGCTGGGGCGCCGACGAGGAGGTCCTGGCCTGGGCGCGGACCCTGGAGAGGGTGCTGGCGGCGTGAGCGTCCTGCGCCATCGCCTCGAGCGCGGCCGCTACTTCGACTCGGTCGTGCTCATGCAGCTGCAGCGCGGGCTGGCGGCGATCGACGGCGTGCACGAGGCGGGCGTGGTGATGGCGACCCCCGCCAACCAGGAGCTGCTCGTCGCGGGCGGCCTGCTGGCGAGCCCGCTGGCGGGGGCCCGCGGCGACGACCTGCTGATCGCGGTGAGCGCGTCGAACACCCGGATCGCGGAGACGGCTCTCGCGCGCTTCGAGGAGCTGGTCGCCGCGCGCCCGACCGGCGCCGGCGCCGCGTACCGCCCGCGCAGCTTGCGCGCCGGGCTGGCGCGGCTGCCCGCCGCCCGCTGGGTCCTCGTCTCCGTGCCCGGGCGCTACGCCGCCGAGGTGGCGCGCCAGGTCCTGGGGGCCGGCCGCAACGTCTTCCTCTACAGCGACAACGTCTCCCTCGAGGACGAGGTGGAGCTCAAGCGGACGGCGGCCGCGCGCGGCCTGCTCGTGCTCGGGCCGGACTGCGGCACCTCGATCGTCGCGGGCGCCGGGCTGGGGTTCGCCAACCGGGTGCGGAGCGGTCCGGTCGGCCTCGTCGGGGCGTCGGGCACCGGGCTGCAGGCGATCGCCTCGCGCCTGCACGTGCTCGGCTCCGGCATCTCGCAGGCGATCGGGACGGGCGGCCGCGACCTCTCGGCCGAGGTCGGCGGGGCGACGGCCCTCCGCGCGCTCGGACTGCTGGGCGTCGACGCGGGCACCCGGGTCGTCGTCGTCGTCTCGAAGCCGCCGCACCCGAGGGTGGCCGCGGATCTCCTGGCGCGGACGCACGCGCTCGGCAAGCCCGTCGTCGTGCAGTTCCAGGGCTGGGCGCCGCCCGGCCGGCGGGTGGCGAACCTGCACTTCGCCGCCGACCTCGAGGACGCCGCCCGCCTGGCCGCCGGCCTGGCGGCCGCGCCGGAAGCGGCGGGTGCGGCGCCACGCCGGCCGCCGGCCCGGGGCCTGCTGCGCGGTCTCTTCTCGGGCGGCACGCTCGCCAGCGAGGCGCTCTCGCGCCTCGAGGCCGTGGTGCCGGCGATGGCCTCCAACCTGGCGGGCCATCGGGCGCAGAAGCTCGCCGCGGCGCAGAGCACGGGAGCGCACGCGGTGCTCGACCTCGGCGCCGACGAGCTCACCGTCGGCCGGCCGCACCCGATGCTCGACCCCGAGCTCGTCGTCGAGCATCTCGCCCGCGCGGCGCGCGATCCCGGGGTCGGCTCGATCCTGCTCGACGTCGTGCTGGGCGACGGCGCCCACCCCGACCCCGCCGCCGTCCTGGCGCCGGCCGTGGAGCGGGCCCTGGCGGGCGCCGCCCGCGACCTCGAGATCGCGGTTGCCCTCGTGGGGACCGACGAGGATCCGCAGGACCTCGCGGAGCAGAAGGCGCGGCTCGAAGCCGCCGGCGCCCGGGTCTACACCGAGCTCGGCGCGGCGGTCGACCGGATCCTCGAGCGCGTCGGCGCCGCCGCCGATCCCGCCGCCGCCGCCGCCGATCCCGCCGCCGCCGCCCTCGAGGCGCCGCTCGTGGCGGTCAACGTCGGCCTCGAGCTCTTCCACAAGAGCCTGGTCGACCAGGGAGTAGAGTCGGTGCACGTCGACTGGCGGCCGCCCGCGGGGGGCAACGAGAGGCTGGCCGCGATTCTCGCCCGGCTCGACGGCGCGGCGCGGGCGGCGGCGGTGGAGGGCGGCGGATGAACGTGGAGCAGGCGAATCAGACGGCGGTCGAGCGGATGATGGCGGCGCACCCGGTGCTCAAGACGGTGGCGCGCGCCGGCGACGTCGTGCCGGGGCTCGACGCCAAGCGCATCCTCCACGCCGGCCCGCCGATCGCCTGGGGGCGCATGTCCGGGCCGCTGCGCGGCGCCGTCATCGGAGCGCTGCTCTTCGAGGGCCTCGCCGAGTCGCGGGAGGACGCGATCCATCTCGTCGAGTGCGGCGAGATCGCCTTTTCGCCCTGCCACCACCACGGGGCGGTGGGACCCATGGCCGGCGTGACGTCGGCCTCGATGCAGGTCTACGTCGTGGAGGACGCCGTCCACGAGCGCCGCGCCTTCTCGACCTTGAACGAGGGCTACGGCAAGGTCCTGCGCTACGGCGCCTTCGCGCCCGAGGTGCTGGACAAGCTGCGCTGGATGAACGAGGTGATGGCCCCGATGCTCGAGATCGCGCTCGCCGAGTCCGGCGGCATCGACCTGCGGGCGCTCATCGCCGAGGCGTTGCACATGGGCGACGAGGGGCACAACCGCAACAAGGCCGGCTCCCTGCTCTACCTGCGCCAGCTGGCGCCCGCCGTCCAGAAGACGGCGACCGACGCGGCCGCGGCCGCCAACGTGCTCGCGTTCCTGGGCGACAACGCGCTGTCGGTGCTGAACCCGGTGATGGCCGCCTGCAAGCTGATGGCCGAGGCCGGCTCCGGCGTCGAGGGCAGCACGGTGGTGACCACCATGGCCCGCAACGGCACCGACTTCGGCATCCGGGTCAGCGGCCTGGGCGAGCGCTGGTTCACCGCTCCCGCGGAGGTGCCGGACGGGCTCTACTTCCCAGGCTTCACGAGCGCCGACGCCAATCCGGACATCGGCGACAGCACGATCACCGAGACTGCCGGCATCGGCGCCTTCGCGATGGCCGCCGCCCCGGCCATCGTCAACTTCGTGGGCGGGGCGCCGGAGGACGCGCTCGCCGCGACGCTCGAGATGTACGAGATCACCGTCGCCGAGCACCGGCAGCTCACCATCCCCGCCCTCGGCTTCCGCGGCTCGCCGCTCGGCATCGACATTCGCAAGGTCGTCGAGCTCGGGATGACGCCGCGGGTCAACACCGGCATCGCGCACCGCAAGGCGGGGGTCGGGCAGGTCGGCGCCGGGCTCGTGCGCCCGCCGATGGCGATCTTCGAGGAGGCCCTCGTCGCCTTCGCCGACCGGTACCTGGAGAAAGAGGCATGACCGACAAGCTCGTGGGAGCCCGCGTCCGGCGCAACGAGGATCCGCGCCTCCTGACCGGGCGGGCGCTCTTCGTGGACGACGTGCGGCGGCCCGGCATGCTGCACGTCGCCTTCCTGCGCAGCCCCTTCGCGCACGCGCGGGTGAAGGCCGTCGACGTCGCCGCGGCGCGCGAGGCGCCGGGCGTCCACGCCGTCTACACCGCCGCCGACCTCGGCGACTACTGGCAGCCCGGCCCGCTGCTCGTGCCGCCGCCGCCGGTCGCGGGCGCGACCTTCCACCAGCGCACGCAGGTGCCGCTCGTCAAGGACAAGATCCGGCACCTCGGCGAGCCCGTGGCGATGATCGTGGCCGACAGCCGCGCCCTGGCCGAAGACGCCGCCGACCTCGTCCTCCTCGATTGCGAGCCGCTGCCGGCGGTGGTCGACCTCGAGGAGGCGCTGGCGCCGGGCGCGCCCCTCGTCCACGACGACCTCGAGTCGAACGTCGCCGCCCACGTGCCGCAGCGCAAGGGCGACTACGCCGCCGCCCGGGCGCGGGCCGACGTCGTGCTCGCGCGCCGCTTCGACTACGACCGCGGCGCCTCGGCGGCGATCGAGAACCGCGGCGTCGTCGCCGAGTGGGACCGCTTGAGCGAGCGCCTGACCGTGTGGGACACGACCCAGGCGCCCATCCCCATCCGCAACGGGCTGGCGGGGATGCTGGGCCTCTCGGAGTCGCAGGTGCGGGTCGTCGCGCCCTTCATCGGCGGCGGCTTCGGCCCGAAGATCATGATGTTCTACCCGGAGGAGGTGTTGATCCCCTGGGCCGCCATGCGGTTGGGAAAGCCGCTCAAGTGGATCGAGGACCGGGCCGAGAACTTCGTGGCGACGACCCAGGAGCGCGGCCAGATCCACCACGCCGAGATCGCTTTGACGCGGGACGGCCGCGTCCTCGGCGTCAAGGACACCTTTCTCCACGACACCGGGGCCTACGACCCCTACGGGCTGACGGTGCCCCTCAACAGCCAGTGCACCCTGCTCGGGCCGTACGACATCCCGGCCTACGAGAGCGAGTTCCAGGCCGTCTTCACGAACAAGACGATCGTCACGCCCTACCGGGGGGCCGGCCGCCAGCACGGGGTCTTCGTCATCGAGCGCCTGCTCGACGCCGCGGCCCGCGAGCTGGGGATCGACGTGATCGAGATCCGGCGCCGCAACTTCATCGCCCCGGACGCCTTCCCCTACGAGAACGAGGTGATCTACCAGGACGCCGCGCCGCTGGTCTACGACAGCGGCAACTACGAGCCGATCCTCGAGAAGGCCCGCGCGATGATCGGCTGGGACGAGTTCCTGGCGCAGGACCAGCCCCGCCTGCGGGCCGCGGGGCGGCACCCGGGCATCGGGATCGTGGCCTACGTCGAGGGCACGGGGATCGGCCCCTACGAGGGGGCGCGGGTGCAGGTCGAGCCGACGGGCAAGGTGTCGGTCGCCACCGGGATCGGCACTCAGGGCCAGGGGCACTACACGGTGCTCGCGCAGATCGCGGCGGATCAGCTCGGGGTCGCGGTCGCCGACGTCGAGGTGACGACGGGCGACACGGACCAGTTCCACTGGGGCAGCGGCACCTTCGCCAGCCGCGGCGCGGTCGTGGCCGGCAACGCGGTGCACGCGGCCGCCAAGGAGGTGCGCGGCCGCATGCTGGCGCTGGCGGCCAGGCACCTCGAGGCCGAGGTCGGGGAGCTCGAGCTGGCGGGCGACGGGGTGCGGGTGGCGGCCGACCCCGCGCGGGCCATCGGCCGCGCCGAGCTGGCGCGGCTCGCCAACCCGCTGCGCGGCGCCGTCGAGCCGGGCACCGAGCCCGGCCTCGAGGCGACGAAGTACTTCGGCCCCTACCGCGGCGCCACGGCCAGCGGCGTCCACGCGATGATCCTCGACGTCGACCCGGAGACGATGCTCGTCGAGGTGCTCGACTACGTCGTCGTCCACGACTGCGGCACGGTCCTGAGCCCGACGATCGTCGACGGCCAGGTCCACGGCGGCGTCGCCCAGGGGCTCGGCAACGCGTTCTACGAGGAGCTCGTCTACGACGGCGCGGGGCAGCTGCTCAACGCCTCGTTCATGGACTTCCTCGTGCCGACCGCGCTCGACGTGCCGCGAATCAAGGTCGGGCACCTCGAGACCCCCTCGCCGCTCAACGAGCTCGGATCCAAGGGGGCGGGGGAGGCCGGGGCGATCCCCGTCGCCGCGCTCTTTGCCCAGGCGCTCGAGGACGCCCTCCAGGTCCCCGGCCTCGAGATCCTCCAGATCCCGCTCCACCCGAGCCGCCTGTGGGAGATCGTCCGCCGGGCGCGGGCCGCGGAGGGCGCCGCGGGCGACGCAAGGAGCACGCATTCATGAAGCTCGAAGGCGAGCACCACTTCGACGTCGACCGCGAGCGCCTCTTCGAGGCGTTGCTCGACCCCGCGATCCTGGCCCGCACGATGCCCGGCTGCGAGAAGCTGGAGCGCACGGACGACAACAGGTTCAAGGGCGTCCTCAACGTGGCCATCGGCCCGGTGAAGGGCAAGTTCCAGGGCACCCTCGAGCTCACCGACGTCAGGCCGCCGGATGGCTACCACATGCTCCTCAACGGCCAGGGCCCGTCCGGCTTCATGAAGGGCGAGGGCGAGATCGTCCTCACGGCCGCCGCGGACGGCGGCACGACCCTGCGCTACGCCCTCGACGCCCAGGTCGGCGGCCGCATGGCGGCCGTCGGCCAGCGCCTGATGGACAGCTCCGCCAAGGTCATCGCCCAGCAGGGGCTCGAGGGCCTGGCGGCGCAGGTAGAAGCCGCCCCGGCCGCGCCGGCCGCCGAGGGCGAGGAGGCCCGGCCGGCGCCGCCCGCCCCCCCGTCGCAGGCCCGGCTGGCGGCGCGCTTCGCGGGCGGGCTGTGGAAGGAGATGGTGCCGGCGCCGGCCCGGCGGGGCCTGGCGATCGCCGGCTGGGTGCTCCTGGGCGTGGTACTCGGCTGGTGGCTGCGAGGTTGCTAGCAGAGCTGCAACGCACGTGGCGCGAGCGTGATGCGGTGCAGATCCTGAACCGCGCTCGACCCGCCACCGCGGCACGAGACCTGGGAGATCGTCGACGGCTTCGTGCGCCTGATGCTCCCGGCGGCCGGCGCCGCGCTTCAGGGCGCCGCCCTACGAGATCACCCCGAGGAACTCCGCGAGCGACAGGTCGTCACAGAGAAGCGGCTCCGGACCTGCGAGCGGGCGCTGCCCCGTTCCGGATCCTCGAACCGTCGTCGGCGCGCGGCCCGACATCCGCTCCCGGGCGTCAGCCGCCCGGCCGGTAGACCCGTTCGGCGTGGGCCGAGACGTCCTCGGGGTAGAAGTAGACGGGCCGCAGGTTGCCCTCCGCGTAGCGTTGCACCTGGTCGTCGAAGTGCGGGGAGCTCGGATCGCCGCTCTCGCCGCCGGCGGTCACCGCGAGGGCCCGCACGCGGTCGCCGAGCTCGACGACCGCGACGAAGCTGTTGCCGCTCGTGCCGTAGCGTCGCACGGTGCCCGGGGCCCGCCGTGCGCCGAACGAGGCCAGCGATCCCCAGCGCCCGGAGTGAAAGCCCACGGGGTAGGACGGCTCGCCGTCGCTGAACGGCTGGACGAGGTCGCCGGTGAGTCGCTGGAAGCGGTTGATCTCGCCCCAGGGGGTACGCCAGTCCCCGAAGTCGGCGGCCAGCCGGTCCGACGCGGCCGCGAGCGACCGCAGATGCTGGTCGATGGACGCGCGGAAGGCGATGAAGTCCTCGGGAGACACGCCGGCGTCGCGGGCGGCGTCCGCGACGCGCTCCGTCAGGTCCTCGGCCCAGTACGTGGCGAGCGAGGTCGCCACGGACTCGAGGCCCCAGCGGTAGTCCCAGTCCCGCAGCAAGGCGACCTGCGCGGCGAGCCGCGCCTTGCGGGGGTCGGAGGCCGGGACCCGGTCCCAGGCCCGGAGGAGGGCCGGGACGAGCGGCTCGAACCCGGGCATCTCGCTGTCGAAGGCCGCCGCGGCCAGCGTCTCGAGGGTGAAGTCGCGCCGGTTCTCGAGCACGCGGATGGCGTGGATGCCGCGCGCGTTCTCGCCGCCGCTTTCGAAGTAGGCCGGATAGTCGGACTTGCGGGGGCTGTCCGGACCGGCGGCGCTGTAGGGCCAGTTGTTGGTGTTCTGGAGCCATCCCACCGCCGGATTGACGACGTTCGGGCTCTCGGCGACGGAGTGGGGCTCGCCCCAGTCGTTCGCGGAAACGCTGCCGTCGACCGGGTTCGTCCAGTCGAGGTCGCTGCGCCGCCGCGGCACGAAGTTCGAGTGCCAGTAGGCGATGTTGCCCGCGGAGTCGGCGTAGACGGTGTTGTTCGACGAGTTGGTGTGCAGCTCGAGGTTCTCGAGGTAGTCGGCGAGGCCGCGCGCCTTGGTCCGGCCCCACGACTGCCGGAGGGCCGAGAGCGGCTCCTCCATGAGCGCCGTCGCCACCCACTTGCCGTCTTGAGCGCGCACGATCGGGCCGTGGTGGGTGCGGAAGACGGCGAACTCACGCTTCGCCATGCCGCTGCCCGTGCGGTAGGGGACGGTGACGGTCCGGGTCGAGAGCGGACGCTCCTCGCCGTCGACGAGGTAGAAGTAGCGCCCGCCGCGCTCGACGACCGTCTCGAGGTACTCGTCGATGTTGTCGACGCCGCTCGACGTGTGCATCCAGCCGACGCGCTCGTTGAAGCCCTGGTAGATGAAGAACTGGCCCCAGGTCGCGGCGCCGTAGGCGTCGAGTCCCTCGTCGCTCGACATGTGGAGCTCGGAGCGGAAGAAGAAGGAGGTGTGGGGGTTGATAAGCAGCATGGCGTTGCCCGTCGCGGTGTTCGACGGCGCGAGGGCGAAACCGTTCGAGCCGCGCGGCTCCTCGCGGTCGACGGGCAGCTCGGCGACCGCCTGCCCGTCCAGCGCCGTGCCCTCCAGCCGGCCCTCGTAGAAGGCCTCGAGCTGCGCCAGGCTCACGCGCTCGATGTCGCCGCCGATGCTCCCCTCGCTGAAGGTGAGGGCCATCCACGGCTCGAAGCGCGCGAGCACGCGGGGGGTCACCGCGGGGTGGGTGTGCAGGTAGTAGTTGAGGCCGTCGGCCCAGGCGTCCATGAGGTCCGCGAGCCAGCGCGGGCTCTCGGCGTAGAGCGCCTGCATCTCGACGGGGTCGATGAAGAGCTTCATGCGCAGGTCGCGCCAGATCTCGGCCTCGCCCTCGGCCTCGGCGAGGCGCCCCTGTGAGAGCAGGAAGTTCCTCTCGATCCGGTGGAAGTCGTCCTCTGCCTGAGCGTAGATGGCGCCGAACACCGCGTGGGCGTCGGTGGGACCGCGGACGTGGGCGATCCCCCAGTCGTCCCGGGTGATCGTGACGTCGTCCGCCATCGCCTCCCAGCGGGCGACCTCGGGGCCGGCCGCCGTGCACGCGCCGAGGGTGAGCGTCACGAGGAGGACGAGAGTCGTCGAACCGAGCTTCTTCACGGCGCCATTGTGCCTCCGACCGTGCCTCCGACCGAGCCCTCAGAACAGCCGATGGGCGGGAACGCTCCAGATCGAGTGGTCGGGCCGCAGGGGGCGGATCGCGCCGCCCCGGGTCACCACGAGCCCGCCCAGCCAGCGAGGGCCGAGGGCTTCGGCAAGCGCTGCCAGCGAGGTCGCGTCGGAGCGGACGGCGCCATCGCGATGCTTGATCTCGATGCCCAGGACGCCGGCGGCCGTCTCGACGAGGAGATCGACCTCCAGGCCCGAGCGCGTGCGATAGAAGTACAGCTTCGCGTCGGCGGCCATCGTGTCGATCCACTTGCGGCACTCGACGACCACGAGGCCTTCGAAGAGGGGCCCGGTCGCCGGCCCCCACTGCAGGGTGCCTTGTCGCAGCAGCCCCAGGTCGACCCAGTAGAGGCGGGGAGCCTTGATCACGGTGCTCGTCAGGTTGGTGTGAAACGGTCGCAGGAGCACGACCTGGTACGAGAGCTGCAAGTAGCGCAGGTACCCCCTGGCGGTCGACGGCGCGATTCCCGCGTCGCGGGCCAGGTCGGCGTAGGAGAGCAGCTGCCCGGAGCGCAGCATCGCCAGTTGCTCGAGAGACCGGAACGGGTCGAGATCGGGGAGGCGGGCGAGGTCGAGGAGATCGCGCTCGAGGAAGGTCTGCTGGTACGAGCGCAGCCACTCGCGTCTCTGGCCCTCTCCCAGCGGGAGCAGGCCGGGCATTCCGCCCCAGGCCTCGAGGTGCTCGAGAGCCGCGAGCCGCGTGAGCCCTGGAGCACGACGCGATACTTCAGGTTATTCGGCGCCATTATCACCGATTTTACAGCATTTTCGTCGACTACCCCGCGTCACCGGGCTCGGTCACCGCCTTTCAAGGCCTTCCGGATCCGCTGCGGGCTCGGGGATCACGAACTCCGTCGGCGGCCGGGCCCCGAGGCACGAGGTGTCGAGGCCCGCGACGGAGGCGGACTCGACGAAGCGCCGCTGGATCTCCTGAATGCAGGGGCCGCCCACGCCGTGCCCCGCCCCGGGCACGACGAGGTGGAGGCTGCTCGAGAGGCGGCGCGCGACGGCCTCGGCGCGGGACGGGGGGGTCACCGGGTCGCGGGTGCCCGAGAACAGGAGAGCCGGTACGTCGCTCGTCACCGGCTCCCAGAATGACGGGTCGAGCCGGGCGTGGGGCCAGACCTCGCAGACTCGCGCGTAGCCGCCGATGAGGTAGTCGCCCAGAAAGGTGCCGGCGGTCTCGCGCGCGATCGTCTCGGGGTCGACGCGCGCGATGTCCTCGGCGCAGAGCACCGAGAAGTGCATTCCGGCCTCGCCGTCGCCGTCGCCCACCCAGCCGCTGCGCTGCAGGTAGTAGTCGGCGAGCGGCTGCCAGTCGCCCGCGGCCGCGGCTTCGACGAGGGCCGGAATCTCGCCGGCGCGCCGGTAGAGGAGGCCGCGCAGGGCGTAGCCGAGCTCCCCGGGTCCCAGGCGAACCGTCTCCCCCTCGGCGACGACCGCGGGCGGATCCGTCCGGGCTCGCTCGAGCACCCGCGCGACGGTGGTCGCCAGATCCGGATAGGCAGCGGCGCAGCGCGCGTCGTCGAGGCACTCCGCCACCAGCTCGTCGAGGGCGTCTTGCAGCCCCAGGGCGTGAGTCACGTAGCCGGCCTCGAAGATCGGCGCCACGGCATTCAGGATGACGGTCCGCGCCGCTTCGGGGTGCCGGCGCAGGAAGACCTGGATCTCGCGGGTGCCGTAGGAACCGCCGTTCAGGTCGAGGGTGCGGTAGTTGAGCCAGGCCCGCAGCTCGTCGAGATCGTCCATGTTGTGAGCGCTGGTGTAGAGGTCGAGCTGCGCTCGCTCCGCGAGGCGATCGCGGCAGGCGACGACGTGATCGAGCGGGAAGATCGTCCCGAACCGGGACCCGACACCGCGCGGGTAGGGCACGCCGCAGTCCAGCCTCCCGGAGCTCCCGACGCCGCGGAAGTCCAGGAACAGAAGGTCGCGGTGCTGGCGCAGCTCCTCGCTGCCCTCGATCACGAAGGGGGACGCGGCGGTGACCGACGATCCGGGCCCGCCGAAGAAGTAGGTGGCCGCCGACGTGTCCTCGGCCCGCGGATCGAGAGCGTCGGCGACGACGAAGGCGAGATCGAGGGTCCGCCCGCTGCGGGTCTCCCGGTTCTCCCAGACCCGGTAGCGCCCGCAGCGCACCCGGCCCGCGAGCTCCTCGAGGCACGGCTGCATGATGCCGCTCCCGGCCGGAGCCTCCGCCGGCAGAGTCGGGAACGTCGGTTCCGGGGGCGGTTCCTCCTGCGCGCCGGCGGGCCGGGTTGGGCCGAGGGCGGCAACGACGGAGAGGAGAACGAGAAGAGAACGGCGGTGTTGGCGCATCAGTGAGCCCCCAGGGTTCGGACCTCGATCGTCGCCTAGCCTGGCGCGCTTTGTTCGGAGGCTTCGATCAACTGCCGGAGCTCGGCGAGCGTGATGTCGCCGAGGCCGCCGATGCGGCCGTCCTCATAGGAAACGGACTCGCGCATGTGGGCCGGATTGCCGGTCAAGAACACGACGTCTCCCTGACCTTCACAGTCTTCGCAACGCTTTCTGGGGTGATGGGAGAGTCCCTCGTACTCGTCTCCGAGCTCGTAGTAGAAGCGCGTGCCGGGAGCTCTCTTGAGGATGTCGGCGATGATCGCCTTGTGACGGCCGCCTTCTTCCTTGCGCTCCACGAGTAGGATGATCGTGGCTCGGCGGATCCTGTCTTCGAGGGGCCTGGCGAAAAAGTCGTTGTCTTCGTCCAGAGCAGTACCGAAATCGGGTGTCGAATCGAGCGAACGCAGGGAGACGGAGGAAGGCGGCGTCGTAAAGGACCAGGAAAGAAAGCCCCACAGCGAGATCGCGAGCGACGAGGCGGTGAGCACGCAGAGACACCACACCGCGAGGGTCAAGCCGCGAATCGCCCGGCTCAGTCGGTCAGGGTTGTTCGTCGAGGGTGCGATCCGCGCATGATACCAGTGAGTCTGGGTCCGGGAGATAGACTGATTCGTCCGAGGTGGCTCGGCCGAGGCGGGCTTCGGAGGAGTGGGGGAAGAGTCATGATTCGACGCCATCCGACACTGAGCGCCACGCTGATTCTGGCCCTAGCGGCCTGCGCGGGTCCGCCCGTTGACGAGGAGACCGCAAGTCCGGCGCCGGCCGCCGAGGTCGCCTGGTTCGAGGGGGGCCCGGACGAGGCGTTCGCCCTCGCCAGGGCGGAGGGCAAGCCGCTCTTTCTCTACTGGGGGGCCGAGTGGTGTCCGCCGTGCCATTACCTCAAGGAGAAGATCTTCAGCCGGCCCGAGTTCGTCGCCCGCTCGCGGGACTTCGTCGCGGTGTACCTCGACGGCGACGACGCGGGCGCCCAGGTGCTCGGCGAGCAGCTCGACGTCCAGGGCTACCCGACGGTCATGGTCTACAGCGCCGCCGGCGAGGAGCTGCTGCGCATGCCCAGCGACGTGCCGGTCGCCCGCTACGCGGCGATCCTGGAGCGGGCGCTCACCCTCGACCGGCCGATCCGCGAGATCCTCGGCGCCGTGCTGGCGGCCGGGCCCGCGACGGCGCCGGCCGCCGATCTCGACGTCCTGGCCTACTACTCGTGGGGGCAGGACAGCCAGATCGAGCTGCCCGAGGAGGAGCTCCTGCCGACGTTCCGGCGCCTCTGGGAGGAGACGCCGGCCGAGCTCGCGGGCGTGCGGGCGCGGTTCCTCGCCCTCTACGTCGGCGAAGCCGCGCGCCGGAGCCGGGGCGCCGGGGAGGGCGAGCCGCCGGTCCTGACGGCCGGGGAGCGGAGCCGGCTCACGGCGGCCGTGACGGCGCTCCTGGCCGACGTCGAGCTCGCCCGGGAGAACGTGACCGACGTCCTCTCCGGCGCCGCGGCCGCCATCGCCGTGCTGCAGCCGGCGGCCGGCCCGGAGCGCAGCGCGCTCGCCGAGGCCTGGCGAGAGGCGGCGCTGCGCTTCGAGGCGGACGAGGAGCTCTCGACGGACGATCGGCTGACGGCCACCTTGACCGCGATCGAGCTCGCCCGGCTCGCGGCCGGGGACGCCGAGGCGCCGCTGCCCGAGGCGCTCGTCGCGCACGTGCGCCAAAGGGTGGCCTGGGCGATCGCCGCGACGGCAGACGGCGGCGAGCTCCAGACCGTCCTCAACACCGCGGCCTACGCGCTCGAGCAGGCCGGCCTGCCCGAGGAGGCGGAGCGGCTCCTCGCGGACAAGCAGGACGAGACCTACGCGCCCTACTACTTCATGTCCTTTCGGGCGGGTCTCGAGAGCGATGCCGGCCGCAGCGCCGAGGCCGTCGCCCTCTACCGCCAGGCCTGGCAGGCGGCCGCCGGCCGCTATACCCGCTTCCGGTGGGGCTCCACGTACCTGCGCCGGCTCATGGAGCTCGCGCCGGACGACGTCGCGGCGGTGCGGGCGGATTCCGTCGCGATCTTCGACGAGCTCCTGACCCACGACGACGCCTTCGCCCTGGGCAACTACCTGAGGCTCGGCCAGCTGGAGACGGCTTACGGTGCCTGGAACGAGGACGGCAGCCACGACGGCGTCGTCGATCTCGTCCGCGACCTGGTCCACGCGGCGTGCGATCGCTATCCGGCCGCGGGCGAGGACTCGCAGCGCGCGCGCTGCGCGGCATTCCTGGAAGGCTGAGCGGGGAAGCCGGGCGCGGAGCGCCGAGCCCTGCGGGAGGCCGAGATTCCGGCCCGGCTGCTACTCGGCCGGCGCCTCGGCGGCCAGGGCGACGGCGGCGGTCCAGCGCGCTTCCGTCTCGGAGAGGAGCCAGTTGTCGACCCGCACGGTGCGGGAGTCGCGGAAGTCGTGGCGCACCCGCTCGACGAGCCGCCGCGTCAGCTCGTCGGCCGGCGTCGCCTCGTCCCAATCGAGGTTCACGGCCAGCCACTCGGTGACGGTGTCGAGATTCTCCTCGGGGTTCTCGGCGAGAAAGACCTTGCCGACGGCCGCGAGGCTCTCCGGGTTCCGCGCGAGGTCGCGCAGCGGCGCGGCGAGGGCGGCCGGATCGAAGCCCCGGCAACCGAGGGCGCCGAGGCCGGCGACGCCGGCGCCGGCCGCCAGGGCGCGGAGGATCGCGCGGCGGCTGACGGTCTTCACGAGGCGAGCACTCCTTTCAGATGATGGCCGAGGCGCACCGCCAGGGCCACCAGCGTGAGCGTCGGGTTGGAGCTGCCGCTGGTGGCGAAGACGGAGCTCCCGGCGACGAAGACGTTGTCCACCCCGTGGAGGCGGCACTCGGGATCGACGACCCCGGACGCCGGGTCGGCGCTCATCCGCGTGGTGCCCATGTGGTGGTTGCTCCACCTCGCGGCGCCCCACGGCCGGTCGGGGGGCAGCAGCCAGCCCCGCGCGTCGAGGTTCATGCCCAGCCGCTCGATGAAGAGCCGCGCGGTCGTGCGCATGGACCGCGATTCGACCTCGTCGACGCGCCAGTCGAGAGCGCTCCGGCGAGCTCCGAGGCGGTCCCTCTCGTCGCTCAACGAGACTCGGCTATCGAGGTCGGGCTGCTGTTCGCCGTAGGCGTGGAGCCAGCCGAAGTACCCCGGCCTGGTGTCGATCGGCGGCAGCGCCGCGAGCTCGCGCAGGTCCCGGGCCAGCCTCTCCACGGCGGGCGCGAGGTCCGCGACCTCGCTCTGCGCCAGCGGCGTGACCATCAGCAGCGAGTTGAGGAGCCGGCGCTCGCGCTGGGCCTCGGCACGGGGCCGGATGGCGCCGCAGATCCAGTTGTTGCGGCTGCGGACCCGCGACTTCGAGTAGGTCTTCGGCACCTGCCGGCGCCCGTTGGGAATCACCACCACGCCGATTCGTTGCGCCAGGTGCTCCATGAAGCAGCGGCCGACGAGGTCGTAGTCGTTGCCGAGGCCGTTCTCCCGGACGCGATCCGAGTTGAGCAGCACGCGGGCGTTCTCGATGCCTCCGGTGGCGAGGACGTAGTGCCGGGCCGTCACCGCCAGCGGCGAGCCGTCCGGGCGCACGACGTCGAGGCCGACGGCGTGGCGGGCGTCGGAGTCGACCTCGATGCGCCGCACGTTGGCGTTGGTGACGACGCGGATCTTCGCGCTCTCCTCGAGCGGCCGGCGGTAGGCCTGCGCGAAGCGGGTGGGCGGGCTGATATGGAAGAAGTTGGTCTCGAAGACCTCGTCGCCGTCGAGCAGCCGCCTGTGGGCTCCGGCCGTGGCCTGGTCGTAGTCGAAAGGGCTGATCTGCAGCAGCTCGCAGGCCCGCGCGTAGAAGGGCTCGAGGTCCGCCAGCGAGATCGGCCAGCCGCTGCGCGCGACCCACTCGCGCGGCTCGAAGTCCTCGCGGTCGAGCGGCCGGCAGAAGCCGTTCCAGTGGTTGGTCGTGCCGCCGAAGTAGCGCAGCCGGGTCGAGGCCAGGTAACGGCTGCCCGGGGGGATCAGCAGGCCCGCCTCGGGACCGTCGTAGAGCTCCTGCGAGCGCTGGTCGTAGGCCGGGCCGCCGCCCTCCAGCACGAGGATCTCGTGGGGCCCACCGGCGAGCTCGAGAGCGAGCGAGATGCCCGCCGCGCCGGCCCCGATGATGCAGAGATCGGCGGCGAGAGCGCTGTCGCGAGCGATGTCACGGCTGTCGAGGATCATGGATGCGGCGGGGCGGGAGCGTTCTGGACGCCACGGCGAAGTGTATGTCATCCTCCCCGCCGAGGCCACGTCCCGGAGCTCGCCGGAGGGTCGGAGGCGCGCAGCGTCCTCCTCGCGCCGCTGCGAGATTCGGCCCCACGGACCCCGAGTCGTGTCTCGAATGAAGAGCCCGAACTCAGATCTCGAATGACGTTGCGTTCGAACCTGCTCGGCATCCTGGCGGCGGC
>Ga0224497_10000621_pt1 | contig 24172 bp, 18 predicted proteins | sample SF_Jul11_sed_USG_4_FD_167970 | JGI IMG/M metagenome (GOLD analysis project Ga0224497, IMG submission 167970) | Sediment microbial communities from San Francisco Bay, California, United States - SF_Jul11_sed_USGS_13 | ecosystem: Environmental > Aquatic > Marine > Sediment | place: USA...
GGCCACGTCGTGTCCGGCGACGATCGCCTGCCCTTCGGTCGGTCGCAACAGACCAGTGAGCATCTTGATGGTTGTCGTCTTGCCGGCGCCGTTCGGGCCCAAGAAACCGAAGATCTCTCCTTCCGCGACATCGAACGACACGCGGTCCACCGCGACGAAGTCGCCGAACCTGCGAGTGAGCGATCGAACGGAGACGGCGTCAGGCATGGGCTGGCGCGCTGGTGACGAGGTGGATGAACACGTCCTCGAGTGACGGCTCGCCCGCGGCCTCCTCGAGGATCGTGATGCCGGCCGAGGCGATGCGCGACTTCACGTCGGGCCAGTCGCGTGCGGGGTCGTCGAGGATCGCGTGCAGCATGTCACCGAACAGTACCGCGTGTTGGACGGCAGGATGCGCGGCCACGAGATCAAGCGTCTGCCGCGGTGCGGAGGTCCGCACCGTCTGAATGCGCCCGGTGAGGCGCCGGCGGAAGCCCTCGGGTGTGTCGAGCGCCAGCAGCTGCCCGGCATGCAGCATGGCCACCCGGTCGCAGCGTTCGGCTTCGTCCAGATACGCCGTGGCGACCAAGACCGTGATACCGGCCGCCACCATCTCATGCACGATCAGCCACAGGTCGCGCCGCGAGATCGGGTCGACGCCGAAGGTGGGCTCGTCGAGCAGCATGATCTCCGGTTCGTGCACCAGGGCGCAGCACAGGCCGAGTTTCTGCTTCATGCCGCCGGAGAGCTGCCCAGCCAGGCGGCGCTCAAAGGGCCCGAGACCCGAGAACTGATACAGGCGCTCGAGGCGGCGGGCACGCTGGTCGGCCGGTACGCGGAAGAGATCGGCGTAGAAGTCGATGTTCTCACGGACCGTCAGATCGGTGTAGAGCCCGAACCGTTGGGACATGTAGGCGATGTGGCGCTTCACCCCCTCGGGATCGCGGGTGACGCTGACGCCTCCCACGCGGGCATCGCCTCCGGTCGGTCTCAGCACGCCGGCCAGCATGCGGAGCGTCGTTGTCTTTCCCGCCCCGTCGGGGCCGACGATGCCAAACAGCTCGCCGCGACCGACCGAGAACGTCAATCGGTCGACGGCCTCGACGTCCCGGAACCGCCGGGACAGATCGGAGAGGACGACGGTTGGTTGGGCCACGGTCAGCGAGGCGAGGTATCCAGCACCACGTCGGCCGGGAGGCCGGGTTTCAGATCGAACGAGGGGTCGTCGGTCACCTGGACCTTCACCCGATAGACGAGCTTGACCCGCTCGGCCGTCGTCTGGACGTTGCGTGGCGTGAACTCGGCGTCGCTCGCGATGAACACCACGCGCCCACCGTAGCGACGGTCCGGGAAAGCGTCGGCGGTGATCGTGGCCGGTGTCCCGATCGCCAGCCGTCCGACCAGGTTCTCCTGTACGTAGATGCGGATCCAACGATCGTCGGGGTTCATGATGGTGGCCACCGGCACGCCCGCCCCGACAATCTCGCCGACCTGACGGTGGCGTACCGTGACGATGCCCGCAAAGGGCGCCCGGATCACCGTGTTCCGCAACGCCGCGTCGACCTGCGCGACCACGGCCATGCCTTGTGCCACCACGGCGCGCTGTGCCTCGACCTGTTCGCGGCGAGGGCCTCGCTCGAGGATTCGGACTCGCTCCTCCGCGCTCTCGCGCTCCGACTGCGCCAGTGTGAGCGCGGTTTGCAGGTTGTCGTCCTGCTGCCGACTGATGGCACCGCCCTCGTACAGTCGAGTTCCCCGGTCGGCATCCTGACGGGCGTTCTCGAGCCGGCGTTCGGCCGCGCGAAGCGCTGCCCGACCCTGGGCGATCTCCTCCTCGCGGAAGCCGCGCTCCAGCTCGTGCAGTCGGGCTCGGGCCGCCGTCGCCCCTGCCTTGGCGGCCCGCAATTGGGCCTGCACTTCCGCTCCATCGAGCGCGGCCAGTTCGTCACCCGCAGCCACATTGTCCCCTTCGTCGACGTGCAGCTGCTCGATCCGACCCGGGATCTGGAACCCGAGGTCGGCTTCGGTTGCCTCGACCGTGCCGGACGCGGCGATCGTTGCGCCGTTGGAGCGCGGGCCAAGGATGGCGATCAGTGCCACGATGGCGGCCGCGACCACCACCAGCGCGACGATCACCCGTCGTCGTTGCTTGGTCATTGCTGGATCTCCAGGATGGTCGTGAGCCAGGCGGGGGATAGCTCGCCAGTCGACCGGGCGAGTTCTAGACGGGCAACGATTTCGGCGTAGCGCGCTTCCACCAGGGACGCGCGGGCGCGCCGGAGATCTGCCTGCGCCCGGAGGTACTCGGTCTGAGTGCCGGCGCCGGTCTCGAGCGCGAGTTGTTCGATGCGCGCGACCTCGGCGAGCTGTGCCACGGCCCGGGCCACGGCGACGGCCCGCGCGCGCTGCTCTTCGAGGCTCGAGAGGGCCCGATCCAGGGCTTCGGCCTCCTGCAAGCGGACGAGCCGAGCCTGTTCGCGGGCGTACGCGGCCCGCGCACGGGCGCCCGAGACCGCGCTCGCCCGGGCACCACCGGTGAACAGGGGGTAGGACAGCCGCATCCCGACCTGCCACTCGAACACATACTCGCCTGCTGCACTACCCCACATGCCGTAGGAGCCCACGGCATCGAGGCGTGGGAACCACGCCGCCCGCGCGGCGCGGTGCGCCCATTCGGCGGTCTCCGCGTTGCGCTCCGCCCGGAGGACGTCAGGGTTCGTCGCCTCGAGCTGCGCGAGGAGAATGGCGCGTGGTGCAAGGCTCGAGTCCCCGAGGACGACGGGTCGGAGCCGGGTGGAGCGCGTCTCGGCGGGGTCCAGCGTGAGCAGGCGGGCGAGACTCCGCTCGACCGCATCGAGGCGTGCCGCGGTCGTAATGCGCTCGGCCTCCGCCTGCGCCAGGGCCGCCTCGACCCGCAACAGCTCGACCCGCGCGGCGCTCCCCTCGTCGAGCATGCGTTGTACCCGGTCTCGCTCCGCGGCGAGCGCCGCGAGATTGTCGTCCAAGGCCTCCACCACGCCGGCGGCCGAGAGCACACCGACGTAGGCGCCGGTGACGCTCGTGACGAGCTCCATCGTTGTCGTTGCCGTCCCCGCCTCCGCCAATCGGGCACGGGCCTTGGCGCTCCGGATTCGGGATCGCCGTCCGCCGCCGTCGAACAACAGCCAGCCGAGGTCGAGTCCGCCCTGGAGCAGCGTGCGGTTGAAGTCGGGAAACGCACCCACGTCCAGCTCGTGCAATGGGAAGACGAGCATGGGCTCCTGGAACCGCGTCACCATGGCGCGGGCGCTGAGCTGCGGGAGCCATTGCGCGGTGGCCTCGCCGACCTGGGCCGCTGCTTCGTCTTCGGCCGCCCGGGCCGATTGCACCGCCGGATGCGCCTCGAGTGCCAAGGCCACGGCGCGATCCAACGTGAGCGCGGCGCCCGTGTCGGCCGGAGTCTGGGCGGCGACCCTGGTCCCCAGGGCCAACGCCAGCATCGCCGCGGCGAGCGCGGTGCGGGAGTGAAGCGCGACTATCATCGGCGTGCCTCCAGCTGAGCCGACAGTCCGGCCCGAACGAATCGTACGGTGGTTTCGACCAAATCTTGTCGTGTGTGCCGCTCGTCCTGGTCGATCCCGATGGTCTGCTGCAGGAGATGACGAACGAGGGTGAGCCAGACCGGTTGTGCGATGATGCTGAGCGCGAGGAACCTGGGGTTGCCCTCGCGGATCGTCCCGTCGGTTTGCCCCTCGGCGAGGACCTGGGTGAGCGTGTCGTGATTGGTGCGGATAATCCGGCTCACTGCGTCCGGCGCGGGTCGCCCACTCGCCAGCTGCTGCACCATGAGGCGGGCGGGTTCCGGGTGAACCCGGAGGTATTCGAAGAACCCACGGAGCAGTGCTTCCACCCGGTCGAGCGGCGGCTGGCCGGAGCCTGCGATGCCCACCAGGTGATCCCTGAGTGGTGTCATTACCGACTCGGCGACGGCCTCGTAGAGCGCGCTCTTCGAGCCGAAGTGATAGGTGACGGCTCCCAGGTTCGCCTGGGCTCGCGACGTGATGGCGCGAATCGAGGTGCCGTCATAGCCGAGGGCGATGAACAGCTCCCGTGCGGCGTCGAGCAGGGAACGGGCAGTACCCGTCTGCTGAGTCATACGTATGTATTAACTCGAATGACCAAATACGGCAAGGACGCTGGGCGGGCATCGTATCCTATCTCATTGGTTTACTTACGCTTGAGCCAGTTCTGGGGATCGAGGGCGATGGCGCCTTCACCGCGGATCTGAAACTCAATGTGTGGGCCTTCCTCGGTTGCTGCGCCTCCCGAAAGGCCGATCACCTGACCGGCCTCAACGGCTTGGTCGGCGGTCACCGCGACCGATGACAGGTAAAGGTATACGGTGTAGTAGCCGCCGCCGTGATTGAGGATGACCAGGAGGCCGTAGGTCCCGTACGGGCCGGTACGGTCCACCGTGCCCCGAGCGACGGCCCGTACCGGAGTGCCGGGGGGCACCGCGATACCGATCCCGCGGCGCGTCAGCGTCGTGTTGTCTGGGCCGGCCTCGCGGCCGAACCGGTAGATCACGCGACCGTCGGCGGGCCAGTCGAGCCGACCCCTCGCGTCGTCTGTAATCGTGCTCGCTGTCGCCGGACCGCGAGCCCGCTCGCGCTCCAGGGTCGCGATGAGGTTGTTCAGTTCCTGCTCGGCCCGCGCAAGGGCGCTGAGCCTGTCGCTCGCCTCCTGCCGCGCGGCCTGCGTCGAACGGAGTGCCAGCTGACGGCGCTGCTCGAGTGACACATAGCGCGACAGTTCCTGAACCCGATCGCCGCGCTGCCGTCCCATCTCGGTGTGGACCGTCACGAGCTCCCGTCGGCGCTGTCCTACCCGGTCCCTGAGCTCCTCGATCTCCCGGGTGAGCGCCCGATCCTGTCGGCTCACGAGGTAGAGGTACTTGTAGCGGCTGAGCAGATCGCCGAAGCTCTCGGCGGCCAGCAGGACCTCGAAGATCCACAGTGACCCGCGCTTGTAGATCTCTGTGAGTCTGGTCTCCAGCACCGCGCGCTTTTCGGCGAGTGCATCCTGGGCCAGCATGAGGTCGATCGTGACGGTGTCGAGCTCCGACCCCAACGAACCGATCTGGCGGTCCAGCTCGTTGACGATGCGCGAGGTCGCCGACTTCTGCCGGTCGATGTTGTCCAGTTCCTGCGACAGGGTATGCGCTTGTCCCTGGAGCCGGCTGAGGTCGCTCTGCAGGCGGAGGCGTTCGCGGCGGATCTCTTCGAGGCGCTCCTGGTTTTCGCGGAGGCGCTGGGTGATCGTGGGTCGTTGCTGACCGGAGGCCGGGAGCGGGAGCAGGGCGACGAGGCCGATCGCCGCCAGGGTACGGAGGCCGATCACGTCGCCGGCAGATGGCGGTTCACGCTGGCGGCACTCGCGGCAAGGCCGAGCAGCGTTCCGAACAGCAGGAAGGCCGCCGCCTGGCCGGCCGAAAAGAAGGCGGCCTCGAACAGCGCCCGGGAGACGGCAGCGTACGCCACGTAGTTCAGCACGAGAGCCAGGGCTCCACCAAGCGCGCCCTTGATGGCTCCCTCCAGCAGGAAGGGCCGCCGGATGAACCCGTCGGTCGCGCCGACCAGGCGCATGAGCTGGATCTCGCGCCCGCGGGCGAGCACCGTCATGCGAATGGTGGTCCCGATGATGATGACCGCGGCGGCACCAAACGCGGCCCCGATCACGAGGCCCACTGCGGCGGCGATGCTGCGCAAGCGGTCGAGCTTTTCGACCCAATCACCACCGTACCGCACGTCCTCGGCGAAGCGGAATCCCTGTAGACGCTCGGCCACCGCTGTGACGTGCTCGTTATCGCGGAAGCCGGGTTTGAGACGGATCTCGAGCGACGCCGGCAGCGGGTTGGTCTCGAGGTCCGAGTAGACACCCTGGAACTCCGTCAACTCCTGCCGTGCCCGTTCGAGCGCCTGATCTTCCGTGACGTACTCGACCTCGTCCACTTCGGGGAACGCCTGGATGTCGCCGATGGCAATGGTCACGATCTCGACCGGTGTTCCCCGCGTCACGTACAGGACGATCTCGACCCGTTCGGCGAGACCTGAGAGCGTGGCGCGCAGGTTGAGCGCGACAAGGCCGAACAGGCCCAGAACGAACAGCGCGAACCCGATAGTGGTCACCGCCAGCAAGGAGAGCACTGGGGCCCGCCGGAAGGAACGCAGCGCCTCCCGAACCGTGAGTCTCATGCGCCGCTCGTCATGGGGACCTGTCCCTCACCCGAGTCGAACACGATCGCTCCGTCCTGCAGCTCGACGGTCCGGTAGCTCGTCGGCCGCACGATGCTCAGATCGTGCGTGGCCATGATCACCGCCGTCCCCATCGCGTTGATGTCGCGGAGCAGCTGAACGACCCCGCGCGTGGCCCGCTCGTCAAGGTTCCCGGTGGGCTCGTCGGCAATGATCACCACGGGATCGTTGACGAGGGCCCGGGCGATTGCCACCCGCTGCTGCTCGCCACCAGACAGTTCCCGCGGATAGGCATGTGCCTTCGCCGCGAGCCCCACTTGGGTCAGCACGCGCATCACCTTCGGACTGATGGCGTTGTGCCGCGCGCCGGTTACCTCGAGCGCGAAGGCCACGTTCTCCTCGGCGGTCCGTTCCTCGAGCAGCCGAAAGTCCTGGAATACGATGCCCATGCGGCGCCGAAGCCCGGCGATCTCCCGGCGCGACACCTCGTGCATGTGGGATCCCAGGACCCAGACCGTTCCCGAGGTGGGGGGCTCGTCGGCGTAGATGAGCCGCAGTACCGTGGACTTGCCCGCGCCCGAGTGCCCGGTGAAGAAGACGAACTCCCCCCGCGCGATGCGGAACGAGATGTCCTTGAGCGCGAGGGAGTCTTTCGTGAAGGCCTTGAAGACTTTGGAGAAGCGAATCACGGTCAGAGGCTACTGAAGGCTTCCTCGAAGTCGGCGATGATATCCTCGACATCCTCGATCCCGAGGCTCACCCGGATGAAACCGTCGGGGATGCCCTGCGCTGCGCGCTCTGCCGGTGTCAGAGAGGCATGCGAGGTAAACCGCGGTTCCGAGACCAACGTCTCCACCCCACCGAGGCTGGGAGCGTGCGCGGCTACCCGCAGCTTTCGCAAGACGATTTCGGCGGCGGTTGGCCCGCCGGCGAGCGTGAGCCCGACCATGCCGCCGAATCCATCGAGCGCCTCGGCGGCTGCGGCGTGGTCCTCGTGATCGGGCAGTCCGGGATAGTGCACCGTCTGGACGGCGGGCTGGGCGTGCGCCCACTCTGCGAAGGCGAGACCGTTGGCGTTGTGCCGCTCCATGCGGACCGCGAGGGTCTTCAGGCCGCGCTCGGTGAGCCAGGCCGCGAAGGGGTCGGGGGCCTGGCCCCACACCTGCATCAGCTGGCGGACTTCCTCGATCACCGCCTCGGTTCCCGCCACCACGCCGCCGATGACGTCGGAGTGCCCGTTCAGGTATTTGGTGGCGCTGTGGATCACCACGTCCGCTCCGTGCTCGAGCGGCCGGAAGTTGATGGGCGTGGCGAAGGTGGAGTCGACGATCATCGCGATGCCCCGTTCCCTGCAGAAGGTCGCGATGGGCTCGGGGTCGAGCACCCGTATGAGCGGGTTGGTCGGTGTCTCGACGAACACGGCCCGCGTCGTCTTCCGGATCAGTTGGCGCCAGTTTCGTGGATTGTCCGGCTGCGCAAAGGTGACGTCGATTTCGAGTTTGCCGAACTCCTCGACGAACAAGCGGCGCGTCCCACCGTAGATCCATTCGCTGGAGAGCAGATGATCTCCGGGCCGGAGCATGGCGAGATGGGCGAGGGCGGTCGCGCCCATGCCGCTCGCCACGAAGATCGCCCGTTCGGCGCCTTCGAGGGCCGCCAATTTGGCGGCCACAGAGATCTGGTTTGGGTTGTTGCCGTACCGCGTGTACAGCACTTCCTCACCGGAGCCGACCGGTTGGTGGAAGGTGCTGCTCTGATAGAGCGGGGTCACGACCGGTGTGCGATCCGGCTGGCGCTGTGGAGCGCCGTGAATCGCCTTGGTGGACGGGCCGAACTTAGGCTGCGTCATTCCGCTGCCCCCGCCGAGTGTCTGTCGGCAGGGTCCGGGTCACGGGGACCGGAGAATCGGAGAAGCTGCAGCAACTCCTTGGCGGTCCCCTCGGGGAGGACCAGGGCATCGTTGTCCGCCGGTGATCCCGGCTGGACCCGATCGGTCAGCGCAGACAGCGCCTTTCGCGCATCCTCGGGAACGGCTCCCAGCATTCGCACGCGCCCCTCGCGGTCCCGGGCGATCGCGGCCAGCTTGTGTCTCCGGAGCACCGGCTCGATGGCCTCGCAGTGCGACGCGGTGACGCCCTGTAACAGGAACACCCGCGCTCCGCCCTGCTCGAGGAGCAGCTTGCCGACGATCTCGTCGGCGCAGGAGTAGTCGAGCAATCGGACGGTGCTGAAGTCGATCACGGTCACGGGTTCCGTGTCGAGATCGTCGAGCGCTGCCTCGATGCCGTCGCGCACCGCCTTCCCAGTCGGGCGGGTTACGAGATCGCCGTAGGCGCTGGAGACCGTGTGCTGGAGGATGGCCTTGAGATCGATGAGTTGCATGGTCACTGGGCTTCCTGTGCGGGAACGATCATCAGCACCTGGCTCCCCGGAAACGGTGTGAGCCCCTCGGTCAGCGGCTGGTCGTCGTCCCAGGATGGGACGATGGAGATCCGCGCGGCGCCACTCCGGACGGCCAGCTTTCCCGACCACCGGTTCAGGTAGCGGGCGATACCACCGAGGCCCTGCCCCCGGCCCGGATCGCGGAACCGGCTCGCTCCCTGGAAGAGCGCCGCCTCAAGCGCGGTCGCATCGCTCCAGCGATCGCCGAATCGGCTGGCCTGTGTTGCCTCGAGCGATCGGCGAAACCCGATGCCGGCGTCAGCCACCGCAATGACCACGACCCGTCGTCCGAGGCGCCGCCGCCAATGATAGGCCTGAACCGCCACCCACCCCGATGTGCCGGCGTGCTCTACAATATTTTGACATGCCTCTGAAAGCGCCATAGCGAATCCCATGGTCGCCGTCGCTTCGAGGCCGAGTTCGCCGGAGAGTATCGCAGCCGAGCGCTCCTGAACCGATTCCACCACGCCGTGAACATCGTCCGTTCCGCGGACCGGTGTGATCGCGAGGAGGACGTCGGACGAGGTTGCCGGGGTCACACGCGGCACCTTGCCGTGGAGCTCGTACCAGTCCGCGGCGTGCGCGAAGAACCCGGCCCGGCCCCAATAATGGGCGACGTCGCGGTCGCCCGGCACCGTGAGCAGCGGCCGCTCCGGTCCATGCTCTGCCGCCCATTGGCCGGCGGCGAGGAGCCCCACCAACCCGAACGGTGAGGCCCACTGCGTGGCGTGCGCGTCAAAGAGGAGCCGATCGTCGGTCATGTCGCCGCAGGCCTTGGCGAACTGCTCGAAACTGCGAGCATCGAAGTGGCTCGGAACGTTGACCACGCGGGTCATGTGGGAATGATCTCCCCCCGAAGGTGGAAGTGCAGATGGCTCGCGCCGCGGTACCGCACGTTCCGCGCAGCCAGCACGTTGGCGGCGCGCACGGCTGCCACCGTCGGGCTACCGCCCACGAGGCAGCCGACCATGGTGCCGCCGAACACGTCGCCGCATCCCGTCGGATCGAGAACCTCGGCGGGCGGGGGCAACAGCCGCTCGGTGGTGATCGGTTGCGGTCCGGATGGGCGCCCCTGCCGGCACCTGAGGAAATCGAACCCCGGCGTGGTGAAGTACACGGTGCCCCGCTCGCCCAACGTCACGATCAGCAAAGCTACACCATGATGCATGGCCGTGGCAGCCACTGTCATGGCATCGTCGCCGATCAGCGCTAGCTCGTCCTGGTTCATCTGGATCGCGTCGAAGCACTGAAACCACTGCACCACGTCGGTCAGTCGTTGCGGCACGCGCGTTCCGTCGCTGTCGACCCCGAGCAGCAGGCTGTGGAGATCGGCATAGACGGGTCCGTCGAATCCGCGTCGGAGTGCCTGTGCCGTGTCGAGGGTCAGCTCGAAGCCCGAGATGAAGTTCACGTAGATCGCGTCCAGGTCGCGCACCAGCGGCCCCAACTCCTCCCACTGCCAGGGCGGTACACCTCCGCTCAACCGCTCGGCCCTGCGTTGCGCCGACTCGTAGCGAATTGTCACCCGGTTGTTGGGCTCCGGGACTTCGATGAATCGGGCTGCAGAGGACCGTCGCGTCAGCGTCGCGAGGAACCCGTTGGCCCGGTCGGCCATGTCGCGGCCGACCTTGATGAGTGGGACCATCGTCCACTCTGGCGGAAGCGACACCTCGAGCGCCGCGAGGGCGTAGGCGATGCCGCCCCACTCCTCCACGGGCCCGGTCCGGTCGCCCCGCCCGTGAATCGTGTCCCACACCATTGTACCGACGACGCCCAGTCGGTTCACGCCGCTCCCCACGTCTGCACCTTGAACACGGCGGCCGCGCCGTAGACACCCGCGGTTCCGGCCAGGGCGCCCGGCACGATCCGGCAGCGCTCGACCGCCGGCCGAAAAGCGCGGCGTGCCACCTCGGCGCGGAGCGGCGTGAACAGGCGATCGCCGGCAGCTGTCACGCCGCCGCAGATCACCACGATCTCGGGGTTGAAGATGTTGATCAGGTTGGCGACGCCAGTCCCGAGGAATCGCGCCGTATCGTGGATGACCTCGAGGGCATACTCGTCGCCGTCACGGGCCGCGTCATACACCACCTGCGCGGTGACAGCACCGAGCTCGCCGTTGACGTAGCGGTCCAATGTCGTGCTGGCGCCGGCCGTGACGCCCTCCACGGCACGCTCGGCAATCGCCGTTCCCGAGGCGTACGCCTCCAGGCAACCATAGTTACCGCACCGGCACCGCCGACCCGTGGAGTCGATGGTCATGTGGCCGATCTCGCCGGCGATATCGCTCGCGCCGTGAAAGATCTTGCCATCGAACACGATCCCGCCGCCGATGCCGGTTCCGATAGTGAGACCAACCACGACGTTCGCGTCACGCGCCGCACCGCGCCACCACTCGCCGAAGATGGCGCAGTTCGCGTCGTTGTCGAGCGTGGCGGGGAGCCCGACCGCATCCCTCACGCGGTCGCGTAGCGGGAAATCACGCCAGCCGAGGTTCGGGGTCAGCAGCACCACCCCCGTGCGCGTATCGAGCGGTCCGGGCGAACCGATGCCGACACCCGCCACGTCGAGCGGCGACGTTCCCAGGCTGGAGCGGGCGGTGGCCATCGATTGGCTCACCATCTGGGCGATCTGGGCCACGACGGCGTCGGGTCCATCCGCCACGACCGTGCGTTCTTTCGTGAGGCCCAGGGCACGGTGGCCGTCTTCGGTCACGGTTCCCACGACCACGTTGGTCCCACCGACATCGACGCCGACAATGTGTCGCATCGCTCGCTCCTTAATCGACACGCAGGACGGCGAGGAACGCCTCCTGCGGGATCTCGACGGTGCCAACCTGCTTCATACGCTTTTTCCCCTCCTTCTGCTTCTCTAGGAGCTTCCGCTTCCGTGTGACGTCGCCTCCGTAGCATTTCGCCGTAACGTTCTTGCGGAGTGGCCGAACCGTTTCGCGGGCGATCACGCGGGTCCCGATCGCCGCCTGAATGACGACCTCGAACAGTTGGCGCGGAATGAGGTCCTTCAGCTTCTCGGTGACCTTCCGGCCCCACTCCTGCGCCTTGTCACGGTGAATGATGATGCTGAAGGCGTCGACCGGCTCGCCGTTGATGAGCATATCCAGCTTGACCAGGGTGCCCGTGCGATAGCCGGACAACTCGTAGTCCATCGAGGCATAGCCGCGCGAGACGGTCTTGAGGCGGTCGTAGAAGTCGAGGATGATCTCCGCCAGCGGGAATTCCCAGTCGAGTTCTACCCGCGTGGGGTCGAGGTACCGCATGCCGAGATACTCGCCCCGTCGTTCCTGACCGAGCTGCATGAGCGCGCCGATGTAGTCCGTCGGCGCGGTGATGCGGGCCTTGATGAACGGTTCCTCGACCCGGTCCACCTCGGAGCCGGTCGGGAGCCTCGTCGGGTTCTCGATCACGGACATGCTGCCGTTCGTGAAATACACGTGGTACTCCACATTCGGCACGGTGGCGATCAGGTCGAGGTCGAACTCGCGCTCGAGGCGCTCACGCACGATCTCCATGTGCAGTAGGCCCAAGAACCCGCAGCGGAACCCGAAACCGAGTGCCACCGACGATTCGGGTTCGTAGTGCAGGGACGCATCGTTCAACTGGAGCTTCTCGAGCGCGTCGCGCAGCTCTTCGTATTTGTTGGCATCGGTTGGGTACATGCCGGCAAATACCATTGGATGCACTTCACGATAGCCGGGAAGGAGCTGCGTGGCGCGCCGACTGGCGTCGAGGATGGTGTCCCCGACGCGGGTTTCCTTGACCCCCCTGATGTTCGCGACCACGTACCCCACCTCACCCGCCTCGAGCACGTCGCAGGGTCGCTGTCCGAGCTGGAGATACCCCACCTCCGCCACCTCGTAGCGATCCTCGGGGTGGGTGCCGAACGCGATCTCCGTGCCCTTGGCGATGCGACCATCCACCACGCGGATGCTGGGGATCGCTCCCCGATAGCGGTCGTAGTAGGAATCGAAAATGAGCGCCCGAAGCGGATCGTCAGGGTTGCCGGACGGCGGCGGTATTCGACGGACGATGGCCTCGAGCAGGGCCTCGATGCCCAAGCCATCCTTGGCCGAGATTGGGAGGATGTCGGTCGGGTCGCTGCCGATCAGCTCCGCCAGTTCGGCCACCCGACGCTCCGGCTCCGCAGCCGGGAGATCAATCTTGTTCATTGCCGGGACGATCTCCAGCCCCGCATCGATGGCCAGCAGCAGGTTGCTCACAGTCTGCGCCTCGATGCCCTGGCTCGCGTCCACCACCAGCACCGCCCCTTCGCAGGCATTCAACGACCGTGACACCTCGTAGGTGAAATCGACGTGTCCCGGAGTGTCGATCAGGTTCAACTCGTACAGTTCCCCATCGCGTGACCGGTAGTTCATCCGGACCGCATTGAGCTTGATCGTGATGCCGCGTTCACGCTCGAGGTCCATCGTGTCCAGGACCTGGGCGCGCATCCGCCGTTTCTCAAGCGTCTGCGTGGCCTCGATCAGACGATCGGCAAGGGTGGACTTGCCGTGGTCGATGTGGGCGACGATGCAAAAGTTGCGAATGCGGTCCTGGCGCATGGCGCAATATAGCGGGCTCGGTCGGGGGCGTCGTGCCGGGTCCCACCGCCGAGCGCGTCGCACACGCTGCCTTCCGACGGCCGCATGCGCGCCCTATCGTTGTCGGCATGGATCGCTCCGGCTGCGTGATGCTTTCGGGTCGTGCGGTGCTCGTGGGCTTCAGGGATCGACACCGCGGTGAAGCTGTTCCACCATCTCTACCTGCTATCGAGACGAGTGAGCCATGACGTCACACAGATTTCTTGCCTCTAGCGCGATGACGGTTGCCCTCGTCGCAGCCGTGGCACACGCCTCGGCCGCACAGACGGTGCCGCGAACGGATCAACGGGTGGTGGCGAGGCACGGGGTGGTGGCGGCTGCACACCCGGAGGCGGCACGGGCCGGGCTCGCCATGCTCAGGGCTGGTGGAAACGCCATCGACGCGGCCGTGGCCGCGGCGTTTGCGGTCGGCGTCGTCGAGCCGATGATGTCGGGTGTGGGCGGGGGTGGCGCGATGACACTGTGGCTCGCCGGCGAGGGCAGCGCGTGGCACGTGGAATTCTACGCTTCATCCGGCGAAAGACCCGACTATGACCTGGATCGGTACGATGAGGATGAGGCGATCGCCGACTCACTCGTCGCTCCGGAGCGCTGGGTGGCGGTGCCGGGCGCCGTGGCAGGCCTCCTCGAAGCGCACGAACGGCACGGGGCGCTGCCGCGCGAGCAAGTGCTGGCACCGGCGGTCCGACTGGCACGACACGGGTTCATCGTGCACCCTCTGCTTGCCTCGGTCATTCGGGAGGCGCGCGACAAACTGCACTACGACCGGCGAGCCGCCGCGCTCTTCTACCCGGAGGAGTTGCCGTTGCAGGCGGGCGATCGCTTGGTGCAGCCGGACCTCGCGACGACCCTCGAGCGGATCCAACGTGAAGGACGGGACGGTTACTATCGGGGGCCCACGGCCACCGAGGTGGTCGCCGCGCTCTCCGCCGGCGCGAACCCGATCACCTTGAGCGACTTGGCGAGCGTCGCGCCGCGCTGGCGCCGCCCGCTCTGCGGCACCTACCGCGGCTACACCGTCCTCACGGCTCCGCCCCCGCTGGCGGGTGTCGAGGTGCTCCAGACCCTGGCGCTGCTCGAGCCGCTCGACCTCAGGGCGGCTGGACTGCCCATTCAGAGCGCCAGGGTGCTGGGTGCGATCGTCGACGCGATCCGGGTCGCCCGAACCGACTACGATCGGTGGATCGGTGATCCGCGCGATGCCGGCGTTCCCGCAGTGGGCATGGCGAGCCGCGCCTATGCCGCGGAGCGATCGTCGGTCGTGGACCTCGCATCCGTGCCGGCGGCGCTCGCGCCGGGGGATCCCTGGGCCGAGGAACGCCAGCCCGTGCCCGAGGCGTGCGTGGGGGTGGGGAGCTTCCCGGCCACGACCCGGGATCGGCCAATCGAAACGCCGGGGCGCTCGGAGACGGAAGTTAAAGGTGAAACGACCCACATCTCGGTGATCGATGCCGACGGAAATGCCGTGTCGCTCACCTACACTCTAGGGCTCTACTTCGGGACGGGCACCTACATCGGTGGCGCGTTCTACAACACGGCGTCGGGCAATTTCGGCGCGCCCGCCGCCAACCGACGGGGGCCGTTCCGCACGCCCCGCTCGAGCACCGCCCCCACACTGGTGCTCGCCGACGGACGGATCAAGATGGCGGTGGGCTCACCGGCGTCGGGCCGCATTCCGCCCGCAATCGTGCACACGATTCTCTACACCATCGACTACGGACTCGACCCGTGGACGGCCGTGTCGATGCCACGGATCTACCCGGATTTCTCCAGTCCGGTGGTTCGCCTGGAGCCGGGATTCGACACAGAGGTGCTCGCCGCGCTCCGCCACCGGGGCTATGAGCTCACCGCGCATGGCCCGCACGATCTGTATTTCGGGGGCGTGACCGTCGTGTACGTGGCGGAAGACGGACGCTTGATCGGTGCGGCCGATCCTCGGCGCGACGGGGCGGCGGTGGGGTATTAAACGGTTAGGCGGTTAAGCGGTTAGGCGGTTAGCATCATAGCCTAACCGCCCAACCGCCTAACCGTCTAACCGCCTGAGACGATCCTCTCGTAACTCTGTGGGTTCCACTTCGGCCGGTTGGCGGCGTTGGCCACGTCGAGACCGAGATAGAACATCAGCTGCGCGATCCGCGACTCCTTTTCCGCGTCGATCTTGTCCGGATTGTCGGTCGCCGAGTGGTAGTCCTCGTGGGTCCCATTGAAGAAGAAGAGGATGGGCACACCGCGCTTGGCGAAGTTGAAGTGGTCCGATCGGCCGTAGAAGTCCTGCTCCGGCCAGAGATCCTCGATCGCCGACATGTGCAGCTCCGGATGGGCCGCGACGACCCGGGCAAGGGTCGCGCCCAGATCCGAGTGCTCGCGGCCAATCACGACGATTGTGTCCTTCCAGTTTCTTCCCACCATGTCGGCGTTGAAGTTGGCGACCATCCGCTCCATTGGAACAGGTGGGTGCAGTGTGAAGTACTCGCTTCCCCAGAGCCCCTTTTCCTCTCCGCTCACAGTGAGAAAGATGATCGAGCGTTTTGGACGCAGGGTGAGCAGTGCAAAGGCCTCGGCCAGCTCGACGACCGCGACAGTACCGGACGCATCGTCATCTGCACCGTTGCAGATGTCGTCACCGTTCTTGGGCCGGCAGCTGCCGTCGGCCGAGGTGCCGACGTGATCCATGTGCGCGCTGAACACGAGATACTCGTTCTTGAGCACGGGATCCGATCCTTCGAGGATCCCCACCGTGTTGGGGGCAAAGAACTCGTCGGTGACTTCCTGAACGAGCGTCACGGTCGGGCGCAGGTCGGCAAGGGACGTCACGACCATGCGGTCGGCCTCACCAGCTCGTGCGCGGGCTATGTCGAACCCATGGGCCGCGAGTGCGGCCGCGGCGGTCTCGTCCCGGACCTGGACCCAAGGCGCGCGGGACTCCTCCAGCCACGGCTTCGACAGTCTGGTTCGCACCGGTCGATCGACGCGGAGTTGCCACTGGTCGTCGCTCATCAGGCTCACCTGCACGACCGCGGCGGCTCCCGTCTCCCAGAGTCGGCGGCGAAGGGCGAACACTCGCCTCGCCGCCTCGCCCACCGCTCGCTGGGGCTCGATCCAGAACACCACGGCACCCTCGACCGCGGCGGAATCCAGCTCGTCGCCCACAGCCGGCACGCCGGCAATCACCACCGCCGGACCGCTCACGCCGCCCGGCCCGGTCGCTCCGGCGGATGCGACGGCGTCTCGGCCCACAGGCCAGGACATACCCGCCGCAGGGGCGACGCCTGATCGCGCGACGTTGAGGCGGGTGTTCGCCAGCCGATAGTGCTGGATGAACGTGCCGTCATCGCCGCCCGGTACAAGACCAAACCGTTGAAACTCGGCCGCGATGTACTGCGCCGTTTTCTCCAGCCCGGGACTTGGTGTGTTTCGGCCTCCCATGGAGTCGTGAGCAATGATCCCGACGCGCTGTGCCACGTCGGCCGGCGTGATCGAGGCAACGGCACGGGCCGACGCCGCGGGGGCTTGCGCCGTGAGGACGGCCGGCACGGTGGCGGCGGTCAGGACGAGTAGGGCAGCGCGCATGATGGGGACGTTCTCCTGTCGATGCGAAGGCATGACGGTCTGGATGGGGGTTCGCGACTCAAAGGTACACCCGACGGCCGGTGATGGTGTCGGGGGGGGGGTCGGCGCGGTCCGCGGGTGTGCTCAGGGCCGGCGCGACGTGGACGGCTTTCGCTGCGGCAGCTTGCCTTTCGATGGGGATGCTGGCTTCCGACCCGTAGCGGTGGCCGGCGCCGGCCGCCTCGTGGGAGCCGGCCGAGCGGGCGTCACGCGCGGCGACGTACCGGACTTGCCGGGGCGGCCGGATTCCGCTGCCGGCCGGCGTGTGGTGGCTGGGGTGTCGGGCTTCTCTTTGGCTCGCCGCTCCAATTGCGGCCGTGGCTGAGCGTCGGGCGATCGAGCCGCGTCCGGCCGCGCACGTGTGGCCGGCCGTTTCGCGTCCTCGCCCCCAACCAGCCGCCGCAACACGCCGGAGAACCCACCCGAGGTGCCTCCGCCGGCCCGAGCCTTCGGCGCCGGAACCGACCCGATCCCGCCGAGTTGCCGTCCCGTGACGCCGCCGTCCAGCGCAGGCGGAGTCCCGGACGCCATCGGACGGATCCGCGTGACGTAGGGATCCGTGTGCAGTCGGGTCTTGATCACGTACCGCGGTCGCAGGCTGACCCGCGCCGCGACCACCACGCCGCGCCCCGGATACAGACGGGACGGGTAGCGGTAGAAATCGTCGTAGATCACGATGCGGAACGTCCCGCACCAGTCGCGATACGGGTCCCACACCGGATACGCGACATAGGTATGGCAGTCGTAGCACAGGAACCGGGGGTAGTCGTACTGCTGCTCCACGAAGTAGGGCAGGACGTCGATCCCGTACATTGTGTACCCTGGCGGGAGCAGCTGCTCGACGATCTCGTCGACGGCCACGTAGGGATCGCCGGTGATGCGTCCCTCGTGCGCGACGGCACGATACTCCCAGTGATCGTTCCGCACATAGGGATCGAACTCGTACGGGTCCCGGCTCAGGACGGCCACCAGATATCCCACGCCGGGGTAGTCGTCCACCGCGAACGTGAATCCGCCGCGGTTGCCGGAGGGATGGGGCACGCGGTGCCGGCGGCCCCCGACGGCGAAGTTGTCGTCCCAGGGCTGCGTGGGAAACAGAATGCGGATCCGGCCGTCCGTGTCGACCCTGAAGAGGGTGACGTACCCGTCTTCGTCGGTCTCGAACGACACGGTCACCCGATCGGAGCGGTGGACCACGTCACCGCGATCCGTGCGGATCGTGATGCGGGGATGGAATTCCCCCTCCGCCTGCCACTCGCCCTGGCCCCACGCTGGGGTGGCCAGAAGCATCGTGAGCAGTACGGCGCCGACAGCTCGGTTCATCGCACGTTTCCTTGGTCTGGGAGTCACTTCCCCAACACAAATAGTGCACGGCGTGTGCCACGTAGAGGGGCACATCTAAGTCATGGTACTGCAATTACTTGTGGCTCTCGCTCGTGAGCTTGCCTCACCAGGTTCGTCCTCGTGGGGGGACGCTGCCGGTCGACTGGTGGGCAGCGAATGGGGCCGCCGTCAGAGAGACCCCGAGCAGTAGCCGGCCCGCGTCGGCTGGTCGGCCGGAGACTGGTTAGGTTAGGGCGGTGATGGCGCAGCGTTTGGACCTGCTCGACCCGTACGAGGTCGCCCAGCTCGGCGACCTCGAGCTCGTAGCGCGCGGCGTCGTCGAGGGCTTCCTGACCGGTCTGCACCGGTCACCGTTCAAGGGGTTCTCGGTGGAGTTCGCTGAGCATCGTCCTTACCGGCCAGGCGACGAGCTGCGCTATCTGGATTGGAAGATCATGGGACGCTCGGATCGGCTCTTCGTGAAACAGTTCGAAGAAGAGACCAATCTTCGCGCCATGATCGTGCTGGACGTGAGCCGGTCGATGGACTGGACGGGACACGAACGGCGCCTCACCAAGCTCGAGTACGCCAAGCGGCTCGTTGCAGCGCTATCGCTGGTGTTGCTCAAGCAACGCGATGCCACGGGGCTCATCGGGTTCGACGACGAGGTGCGGACGGTCGTGCGGGCAAACGCTCGGTATCGGCATTGGTGGGAGCTGCTGGCGGCGGTGTCCGCACTGCGGCCGGGCCGGGGTACGGTGGCCGAGCCGGCTCTGCGTCGGGTGACCGACCTCCTGCGGCGCCGAGGTCTGGTGGTGTTCGTCTCCGATCTCCTTCTCGACCGTGAGCTGGTCATGCTCGCGCTCCAGTTCCTTCGTCATCGGGGGCACCAGGTGATGGTGTTCCATTTGATGGATCCCGGGGAACGCTCCCTCGAGGGACCGCCTGAGGCACGGTTCGAGGATCCGGAGACCGGTACGGGATTCGTTGCGAGGCCCAGGGAGCTCCGGGGGGTGTACGAGCGAACGGTGCGAGATACCGTGCTGGCGTGGCGAGCCCGGTGTCGCGCGGGTGGAATCGATTACCACCATGTTTTGACCGACGTTCCGTTCGGCCGGGTACTTCGGCAGGCCGCCAACCGCCGGTCGCGTCTCGGGTGATCGGCTTTCTCCAGCCGCTCGCGCTTCTCGGCCTCACCGCCGCAGCGATCCCGCCGCTGCTCCATCTGCTTGGAAGGCGGCGGCCACCGACCGTGGTCTTCCCGGCAATTCAGTACCTGACGGCAACCGAGCGCGAGCACAGTCGCCGCCTCAAGTTGCGAAACCTCTTGCTTCTGCTGCTTCGTGTCGCCGCGATCGTGTTGATCGTGCTTGCGGCGGCGCGACCGGTGGCCCACGTACAGGCAGGGACTTCGCATCCGCCCACGGCACTGGCGATCGTGGTGGACAACTCCCTGTCGGCGGGTGCTGTGGTGGCAGGGCAGACGGTGCTGGCCACGCTCGCCACACGCGCTCGGGATGTGCTGGAGCGCTCGGAGGCCGGCGATCAGCTGTGGCTCGTCCTGGCCGATGGCGAGCTCCGCAGGGTGACCCGAGCGACGGCGCACGCCACCCTGGACAGTCTGACGCCGTGGCCGGTCCGGCTCGACCTTGGCACCGCGGTGCGCGCGGCTGTGCGTGGGGTGAGGGAGAGCGAGCTCGGGTTGGGTGAGGTCGTGGTACTCAGCGATCTCCAGGCGAGCGCCCTGTCGTCTGGCCCGCCGGTCGAGGGGCGCGTTCTCGTACTCGAGGCACCGTCGAGACCGGAGAACCTGGGGGTCGACTCAGCCGTGTCGGAGCCGACCCGCTGGACGCCGAGTGGGTCGGTGATCGCAAGCATCGGTGGGCACGCCGCCGGCCGCACCGCCGTTCGTCTCGAGATCGATGGTGTGGAGGTGGCACGAACGGTCGCCTCGGCCGGCGACCGGGTCGTGTTGGAGGGATCGGCACCGGGGAGTGGATGGCTTACCGGCATCGTCCGGCTCGACGCTGACGAGTTGCGCGGTGACGACACCTGGTATCTCGGGATTCGCGCCAGCGGCCCAACGGCGGTCGGGGTCGTCACCCACGTGGGTCGTTTCGTCGAAGACGGCCTCGCAGTGCTCCGAGAGGACGGACGGATCGCTCTAGGGAACGTGGTGCAGCTCGCGGACCGACCGCAATCGGGTGCGACGGTCGTGGTGCCTCCTGCCGAGCCCGCGTTGACGGGTGCGGTGAACCGCGCACTGGCGGCTCGCGGCATCGACTGGCGCTTTGGAGAGCTACTGGAAGGCGAGTGGTCGATTCGCGGGGACCTTCCCGGAGCTGGCGAGGCCGTCTATCGGCGGTACCGCCTGAGCGGGTCGGGAGACGTACTGGCTACGGTGGGCGGCGATCCGTGGCTGGTTCGGACGGGCGAGGTCACGCTGCTCGCGAGCCGCCTGGAGGAATCGTGGACGGCGCTGCCGGTGCGAGCGACGTTCGTTCCCTTTCTCGAGATCCTCGTCAGCCGCATTGCGATCGGATCGCCGGGGATCGTCCACGCACGGCCGGGCGAGGCAGTTCGCTTGCCGGGCGCCGCCGTGCGAGTCGAGTTGCCCGAGGGCACCGTCGCCATTCCGGCGAGCGGTGCCATCCTCGCTCCGCAGCGAACCGGCGTCTTCATGCTCGTCGACGCAGCCGGCGACACGGTCGGCGTGCTCGAGGTGAACCACGACGCCCGGGAGTCGGTGCTCGATCCCGCCGATCGTACGGCCCTCCGAGCGGCGCTCGGCGATGGTGTGGAGGTCGTGAGTGAGGCAACGCTGGCCCGGGAGCTCTTTGGCGGCGCACGTCGGGCCGAGTTGACGGGCATCCTGCTTGGCGCCGCCCTCGTCATCGTGGTGATCGAGCTGGTCGTCGCCACGTTCGGAACCGGCGCCACGAGAGCCTGATGCTCCCGCACCTCGTTCGCGCGGTTCGCGATCTTCCCCGCTTTCGCGCGCTGCGGGCCGATCTCCCGGGACGGGGCGCGCGGCGCACCGTCGGTGGCCTCCCGGGTGCCAGCCAGGCCGTCCTCGCGGCCGCGTTGGCCGATGACCATCCCCAGCGGGTGTTCCTCGTGGTGGCCCCGTCAGCGACGGGAGCCGAGACATGGTTGGGCGACCTGGGGGTCCTCGTCGGGGAGGGAGTGGCGCTGTATCCGCAGCGCGAGGCACTCGGGGAGGAAGAACCGCACTACGAGATCGCGGGCGAGCAGGTCGAGACGATCGCGGCGGTGCTCGCCGGCCGCGCACGTGTCGTCGTCACCACCTTGCGTGCGACGGTCGAGCTCACCCGAATGCCCGGGATGGTGGCCTCGCGTCGGCTCGAGATCCGCAAAGGGAGCGGATTGAAGTGGGGAGCCGTGATCGAGCGGCTCGAGGCCATGGGCTACGAGCGCTGCCCGTCGGTGAGTGACGTCGCGGAATTCGCGGTGCGCGGTGGGATCGTCGACGTGTACGGCTTTGGGATGTCCGATCCCGCGCGGCTGGAGTGGTGGGGGGACGAGCTGACTTCGATCCGGACGTTCGATCTCGATTCACAGCGGTCGTTTGTCGAGGTGGATGCCGTGACGGTGCTGCCCGTGGCGGCGCCCCGGGTGGACGACGGTCAGGATGCGAGCCCGGGAGCGCCAGCGACGCCGCCCGATGATCGCGCCGTGCGGCAGTCGCTCCTCGACCTGCTCCCGATCGACACGCTGGTCATCGTGGATCCATTGGTGGATGAGGCCGACGTGGATCGGCTGTGGCAGGAGGCCGACCATCACATTCAAGTTGCCCAGCACCGCGGCGAGGACGTGCCGGGGCGCGAGGCCGTCCTCCGCGATCCGCCGACGTGGCGCGAACGCTGGCTACAGTTTGCCACGTTGGTGATAACGGATGAGGCTGGGGACCACGATTTCCGGTTCGGTCCGCCGCCCCCGGTCGAGCGTAAGATCTCACGGATTGCAGCCATCGGACGGAGTTATCCGGTGCTCGTCCTGTGTGACAACGAGGGGCAGCTGGAGCGGCTCGATGAGCTGCTGTCTGACGAACGGAGCGGCAGCCGAACCGTACCGTCGTCGGTGACGCTCGCCCTCGGGTCGCTGAGCGGTGGGTTTGCCATGCCCGAGCTCACAGTGCTCACCGATCACGAGATCTTCCAGCGCGCCCGACGACTGCGACGCCCCAGACGATACCGGCAGGCCCTTGTGGAGGGCGCGGCGCGCTCGCTGACGCCTGGGGATTTCGTCGTGCATCTCGAGCACGGAATCGGCCTGTATCGCGGGATCGAGACCCTCACGATCGGCGACGGCGGCACCGTCGAGGTCGCCGTCCTCGAGTACGAGGGTGGCGACCGCCTCAACGTACCGCTCTACCGACTCGATCAGATCGAGCCCTACCGCACAGCGGAAGGCACCGCCGGCTCCACGCCAAAGCTGTATCGCTTGGGTGGGAGCCGGTGGAAGCGGCAGCGGCGAAAGACCGAGGCCGCGATCAACCGGCTCGCGGCGGAACTGCTCGAGCTGTATGCTCGGCGGTCCCTTGCCGAGGGGTTTGCCTTCCCCGCCGACACGCGCTGGCAACGCGAGCTGGAGTCGTCCTTTCTCTACGAAGACACCCCCGATCAGCGGACGGCCTCCGAAGAGACCAAACGTGATATGGAGCGCCCTCGCCCGATGGATCGGCTCATCGTGGGCGACGTCGGCTACGGAAAGACCGAGGTGGCGGTGCGCGCGGCCTTCAAGGCGGTCCAGGCGGGCAAGCAGGTGGCGGTACTCGTACCGACGACCATTCTCGCCGAGCAGCACGGGCGGACGTTCAGCGATCGCCTGGCCGACTTCCCGGTCCGGACCGAAGTGCTGTCACGCTTCCGGACGCGAATGGAACAGGAGCAAGTGCTGGAGGCCCTCCGATCCGGGGCGTGCGACATCGTGATCGGCACGCATCGCCTCCTCTCCCGGGACGTGACGTTCCACGATCTGGGCCTGCTGGTCGTGGACGAGGAGCACCGGTTTGGCGTTCGCCACAAGGAGCGTCTCAAGACGCTGCGGCTGGAGATCGATATCGTGACGCTCACGGCGACGCCGATTCCGCGCACACTGTATGGCGCGCTGGCGGGACTCCGGGACCTGACGATGATCGAGACGCCTCCGCGCGATCGATCGCCGGTGCTGACCTTCATCGAGCCATGGGACGACGATCTGCTGGCCGAAGCGATGGCGAGGGAGCTCGATCGTGGTGGGCAGGTGTTCGTCGTCCACAATCGGATCGAAACGATCGAACCCGTGGCGGAGCGTATCCGCCGCCTCGCGCCTCGGGCCAGGGTGGCAGTGGCGCACGGCAAGCTGCGCGAGCGCGAGCTGGACGACGTCATGCGGCACTTCGTGGACGGAGAGGTCGATATCCTGGTGTCGACCATGATCGTCGAGTCGGGCCTCGACGTAGCCAACGCGAACACCATGCTCGTGCACGATGCGCACCAGCTCGGTCTGGCCCAGTTGTATCAGCTCCGCGGGCGGGTCGGCCGCGGTCATCGGCGGGCCTACTGCTACCTCGTGGTTCCCGACGTCGTGGACGAGGAGGCGGATCGCCGGCTCAAGGTTCTGGAGCACCATACGGAGTTGGGCTCGGGCTATCGCATTGCCCTCAGGGACCTCGAGATCCGCGGCGCCGGGAACCTGCTCGGCGCCGAGCAATCGGGACACGCGCACGCCGTGGGCTTCGATCTCTACCTGCGGTGGCTCGAGGATGCCGTGCGGGCGCTGAAAGGCGACGCGCGGACCGCGGAGCGTCCGACGGCGGACATCACCTTCTCGGCGCCGGCGCGGTTTTCCGACGAATACGTGTCCGATCAGGACGCGAAGCTCGATCTGTATCGGCGGCTGGCGCGTGCCTCGGAACGTGGCGAGATTGCAGCCTTGCGAGAGGAGTGCCGCGATCGGTTCGGCCCCC
>Ga0224497_10000623_pt1 | contig 24121 bp, 18 predicted proteins | sample SF_Jul11_sed_USG_4_FD_167970 | JGI IMG/M metagenome (GOLD analysis project Ga0224497, IMG submission 167970) | Sediment microbial communities from San Francisco Bay, California, United States - SF_Jul11_sed_USGS_13 | ecosystem: Environmental > Aquatic > Marine > Sediment | place: USA...
CTGGGCACGAAGTTTTCCATGGCCCATTTGTAACCCATGGCGAGAAAAATCCCGAGAATGACCAGGATACTGGCGTAGAGCAGATTACGCATACGGTGGCCTTGCGCGGTGGATCCGCGCGCAGCGCTCCCGGGCTATCAGCGAATGACGGTCTTCGGAGAGAAACGCTTCAATCGCGATATCGCTACCGCGCAAGCCACAATCCGGCACGAGTGCTTTCGTTTTACTGTGGCGTCATGCCCCGCATGCGCTCGTTGCGGCGTCTGAGCATCTCCAGCGTGGAAAGCAGGAATATGGACAGCACCACCAGGATAGTCGCGACCGCGAGAATGGTCGGGCTGATCTGCTCTCGAATGCCGGAAAACATTTGCCGCGGGATGGTGTATTCCGGGGCGCCGGCAAGAAACAGCACGATAACGATCTCGTCAAACGAGGTGATGAAGGCGAACAAAGCGCCGGAAATCATTCCGGGCATAACCAGCGGCACGGTCACTTTTAAAAAAGTGCGAATTCCGTCGGCGCCCAGGCTGGCGGCCGCGCGCGTCAGGCTATGGTCGAAGCTGACCAGCGTGGCGGTCACGGTGATGACCACAAACGGTGTTCCGAGTGCGGCATGGGCGAGGATGATCGGAACCAGATGGAGGTTCTCATTGATCACGGAAAGCTGATTCGGCGTGATTCCAATCGTGGTATAGAAAAACTTCATTCCCACTGCCGTGATCACCAGCGGGACAATCATGGGTGAAATGAGGATCCCCATGAGGAAGGTCTTATACGGCAACCGGCTGTTGCTCAAGCCCACTGCGGCAACTGTTCCCAGCAGCGTCGCAAGGATCGTGGCAAAAATAGCGACGATGACGCTGTTCTTGATCGCCAGGTGCCAGACTTCTGATTTTTCTCCAATAAAGAAATCTTCGTACCAGCGCAGGCTGAATCCGGGCATGGGGTAGGTGAAATAGGGTTCGGCATTAAACGACAGCGGAATGATCACCAGTATTGGCGTTATGAGAAACACCAGAATGGCGCCGCAAATTACGCGGAAGGTGACGTACCACGTCCGGCCGAGCCAGCCTACGTACGGTGGAAGTTTTCTCAGGCCCTTTATCGAAGCGCGTATTGCAATGATTAGCAATACAACGAGCAGGGCATAAATCAGCAGTTTGGCCATGGTGTCAACCCAGCTTCATGTTGTCGATGCCAACCAGCTTGTCGTACAGCACGTAGACGGCCAGCACCCCGGCGAGCAAGAACGCGCCAAGCGACGACGCCAGGCCCCAATTGAGGGATCGGTTGGTGTGGTCGGCGATAAAGTAGCTGACCAGCTGATCCGTCGGACCCCCCACAAGCGCCGGCGTGATGTAGTAACCCAGCGCGAGAATGAACACCAGCAGGCCGCCGGCGCCGATACCGGAGAGTGACTGCGGGAAGTACACCCGCCAGAAGGCCGTCCACGGCGTCGCGCCCAGCGAGCGCGCCGCGCGCTCATAGCTTGGCGGGATAGTCTTCATCACGCTGTATATAGGCAGGATCATGAACGGCAGAAGAATGTGGGTCATGGCAACGATGACGCCGAAACGATTGAAAATAAGCTGGATCCGTTCGTCAATTATCCCCATGAACATCATCACGTCATTGAGCACGCCTTCGGTCTGCAGCACCACAATCCAGGCGGTGGTGCGCACCAGAAGCGAGGTCCAGAACGGCAGCAGCACGAGAATCATCAGCAGATTGCTGATGCGCACCGGCAGATTGGCGAGCAGATAGGCCACCGGGTAGCCGAGGAGCACGCACAATACGGTTACCAGCGCGCTGATCCAGAAGGTGCGCCACCAGACGGAATCGAAACCGGTGAGAAAATAAAGCTGGCGGTTTTCAGGTTCCTTCGCTATCGACTTGTCCCAGTCGTAACGCAGATCGAGCGCCTTCAAGAAGAACTCGACGGTGTAGCGATCGCCGCTGTTCTTGATCGTCGTCCATGTCTCGCGGTCGCCCCAGTCCTTGTCGATTTCGATGAATTTGTCCTTCCATCGGCCTTCCATGAATGGCCCAGCCTGCACCCGGCTGATCTGGCGCGCGGTCTTGGTGATGACGCTGCGCATGCCGCCCTGGGAGTAATTGAGGCGCGTCGCGGCCCGGCCAACGGTGCGATCCTTGTAGCCTTTGGAGAGCTCGGCCGCGAGCGATTTGTAGGCTTCTTCGGGCGGCGTCGGCGCGCCGGCCGGGTCCCAGTCCTCCAGGATTTTCAGCGTCTCCGGAAAAACCTCAACAATGACCGGATTGTCGATGCTGCGAAACATCATCTGGAAGATGGGTGCGAGAAAAGTGAAGGAAACAAAAACCAGCAGCGGCACCACCAGCAGGAACGCGCGTATCTTGTTGCGCCGCTCCGCTTTTGCAAGGGCGGCTTTCAGCGACATGCCTTCGGCCACCTGGAACGTCTGTGCTGCCTGTGCCATGAGTGTGTCCCCTGTGCGCTCCCGTTGCTCGGCTTTCTAAACTGTTCTTCCTGAAATCGGGCCGGGCTATTTGGCCAGCCAGGCAGAAAACCGCTCGTCCATTTCCTGCTGATTATTGGCCCACCACTCGAAATCATTCTGCAGAGAATTGGCAAAATTATCCGGCGAAGTAGGCAGGTGCGACTTAACCTTCTTATTTACTTTTTCCATGGAAGAGCGCCGAACCGGGCCGTAGGAAATGTAGTTGGCCTGGTCTGCCAAACGCTTGGTGTCGGTAGAGAATTTAACGAATTCCAGCGCCGTAGACAGGTTGCGGGTTCCTTTGACGATGCCCCAAAGGTCGATGTCCCAAACCTGGCCCTCCCAGATAATCTCGAACGGTTTGCGCTCCTTGAAAATCGCGTTGTAGAGTCGGCCGTTATACGCAGACGTCATCACCACCTCGCCGTCCGCAAGAAGCTGCGGCGGCTGGGCGCCCGTTTCCCACCAGACGACCTCGTTCTTGATCTTGTCAAGCACACTGAAGGCGCGATCGACGCCTTCTTCGGTGGCCAGGACTTCGTACACCTGGTCCGCCGGCACGCCGTCGGCCATCAGCGCCCATTCCAGATTGACCCTTGGGCTTTTACGCAGGCCGCGTTTACCGGGGAACCTCTCCAGGTTGAAAAAATCCCGGATTGATCGCGGCCATTCCTCTGAAAATTTTTCCCTGTTGAAGGCCACCACCGTCGACCAGACGATTTCGCCGATGGCGCAGTCCGTGAGAGTTCCGGGGATAAAGTCATTGGCCGCGGGTGTACCGTCCGGAGCGGGCGGCAAGATAGCGTGATCGATTTGTTCAAGCAGGCCGTCGTCGCAGCCCCTGATCGCGTCCGACAGCTCCAGGTCCACCACGTCCCAGGTCACGTTCCCCGACTCGACCTGGGCTTTGACCTGCGCCAGGCCGCCGTTGTAATCCTCGGACTGGACTTTCACGCCGGTCTTTTTCGCGAACGGCTCGTGGTATGCCTTGACCTGGCTGTGGGTATAAGCGCCGCCCCACGAGACCACGGTCAGGGTTTCCGCCGCGCGTGCCACGCCGGCAACGGCCAAGACGAGCGCGATGATCGCAAGCGAACTTTTCAATGGCTTTGTCATTATTTGCGTCGTCCTCGAATCAGAACTTACGGTTGTTTTCGCCTGCCTCAATTCACCCTCATCCGACATCAGATGAACTCAGGCAGAAGAACCGGGGGCGCGCTTTCGCGCGCCCCCGAAGCTCGAATTGCCTTATTTGGCAAGCCAGGTGTTGAAACGCTCGTTCAGTTCATCCTGGTTGTTGGCCCAGAAGTTGAAATCGTTCTGCAGCGCGGTCTTGAAATTCTGCGCGGAGGTCGGCATGTGCGGAGCCATCTCCGGTTTCAATAACGCCTGCGCCGATTTACGCACCGGGCCGTAAGAAATGTAGTTGGACTGGTCCCAGTTACGCACGGTGTCGGTGGAGAACGCAACGAACTTCAGCGCGTTGTCCAGATTCCGCGACCCCCTTGGAATGACCCACAGGTCGAGGTCCCAGACCTGGCCGTCCCAGACGATGACGAAAGGCTTTTTCTCGTTGACGATGGCGTTGAACAGGCGGCCATTGTAAGCCGTGGTCAGGGCCACCTCGCCGTCGGCGAGCAGCTGCGGCGGCTGGGCACCAGCCTCCCACCAGACGATGTGGTCCTTGATGCTGTCCAGCTTCTTGAACGCTCGGTCCACGCCCTCGTCGGTATCCAGCACCTTGTACACGTCCTTCGGCGCAACGCCATCGCCCAGCAGCGCGAATTCCATATTAGGCTTGGGATTCTTGCGCATGCCGCGCTTGCCCGGGAACTTCTTCACGTTGAAGAAATCCGCCATGGTCTTCGGCTTGGCGCCCTTGAACTTGGTGGAGTCGTAGGCGTAGACGGTGGACCAGACGATCGAGGCTACCGCGCATTCCGTGATGGTGCCCGGAATGAAGTCTTTCATCGCGGGCGTGCCGTCCGGCGCGGGTGGCAAGATGGAAGAATCGATTTGTTCCAGCAGGCCTTCGTCGCAGCCGCGCACGGCGTCGGAAAGCTCAACGTCCACCAAATCCCAGGTAACGTTTCCGGATTCCACCTGCGCCTTAACCTGCGCCATACCGCCGTTGTAGTCCTCGGAATTGATCTTGATACCGGTCTGTTTTTCCCAGGGTTTGTGGTAGGCCTGAACCTGGCTGTTGGTGTAAGCGCCGCCCCAGGACACGATAGTCAGGGAATCGGCCTGCGCGGCCGTAACCGAGACGGCTCCTATCGCGGCCCCGGCGACGGCCGAGTAAAGTGATTTGCGAATACTCTTCATGGTCATTTCTCTCCGTTTATCGAACGATATTGCTTTGTTGCCGGAACCGCTGGCGCACTTGCCGTTTGTCCGGCTTTTTCCTGTAAAAAAGTTCCGTTTTGTCTTTGCGTTGAGTTCCTTCCAGTCTCCAGATTATCGGTTGCGCGCATCGCGAAGGCCGCGATCGAGCCGCCAATTAGGGATAGTCCAGGGCTCGGCAGTCTTCCGCCAGCCAGCCCACCTTGACCTTTTCGCCCGTCTTGAGATGCTGGTGTCCGGAAGAATTCGGCACCTTGATGACGAAGTCGTCGTGTCCCAGCAGATCGACCCGGGTCCGCATGTGGTCGCCCAGATAAATAAGTTCTTTGACGGTGGCTTCGAAAATGTTCGGGCAACGGCCAGCTTCCGGCCGAACAACCACGCGCTCGGGCCGTAATGACAAGGTCGTCTTGGTTCCGGCGCCCCCGTTGTTCACGGCCAGCGCCTCGATATTGCTGCCGTCTTCAGTCTCCACCATGCAGTTGGTGCCGTGCTGTTCCTTCACCGTGCCGATGAGTTTGTTGTTCTCTCCAATGAACTGCGCGACAAACGCATTATCCGGCCGCTCGTAAAGATCTTCCGGCGGCGCAAGCTGCTGAATGATGCCGTCATTAAATACGGCAATGCGGTTAGACATGGTCAGCGCTTCGCTCTGGTCATGAGTGACATAAACCACCGTGACCGCGAGAGTCTCGTGAATGTGTTTGATTTCATACTGCATCTGCTCGCGCAGCTGCTTGTCCAGCGCACCGAGAGGCTCGTCCATCAGAACCAGCTTGGGCTCGAATACCAGCGCCCGCGCCACCGCCACGCGCTGCTGCTGGCCTCCGGATAGCTGGGCGGGACGGCGGTTTCCAAACGCGCCGAGCTCGACCATATCGAGAGCTTTCTTAACGCGCGTCCCGATGTCCTCATTCCCGACGTGTCGAACCTTCAGCGGAAACGCCAGGTTTTCGTTGATGGTCATGTGCGGGAACAAGGCATAGTTCTGGAATACCATGCCGATGTTCCGCTTGTGCGGGGCGACATTGTTGATGGGACTGCCGTCGAGAACGATGTCTCCGTGGGTGGCCGTTTCGAAGCCGGCAAGCATCATCAGGCAGGTGGTTTTACCTGACCCCGACGGCCCCAGCATGGTGACGAACTCGCCTTTCTCAATATCCAGGTTCAGGTTTTTGACCACCAGATTCTCGCCGTCATAGCTCTTCTGGACGTCTACGAACCTGACGAACGCATCGTTGTTAGTTGTCATAGCCCTGGATCATTCCATTTTTGCTTTGTAATGAGGTCGGTGTCAGGCCGATTCGCCGTCACCAGAAAAGGAGCTCAATGCAGGAAATTCCAGTCCACGCGTAGAGCTTGGTCTGGATGAACCTGGAGCAGGGCTGGGAACGAGGTGCGCAACTCGAAACCGCACGGCTCTCTAGCATGAACGGCGCTTAGCGTTGCCGCATATTTGCGGCCCGCGGCGCTCTTTTTGGAGTTTTGGTGCTCCTCCTCACTGGCAAGCGGGATTGTATTCTTTATGAAAGCGGGAATTCAACCGAAATGGAGGCGGGATGCTTCTGATCTGACTTGGTTTTTTCTTCTCCGGCCAACTCGACCCGGGCCCCTGCGGCTCCAGTGTACCGCGGTAATCCGTGTGCGGTCTAAGTGTCGAAGGGCGCGCAGGCACCCTGGCCTGGCCGGGATCCGGTTCTCCAGGCGCTGTTCACGCGGGGGCCACATCTGGCAATCTTGCCGCACCCGAGGGGTGTTGGGTTGATCCATTACGCTGCGTCAGAATCCACATACGGTGCACCACACAACCCAGTATTCGCTCGCAAATCCTGAGCCAAGCAAAGAATTCCCCCGTGTGCCTTGTCTATCTGCGTTCCTGTCTTGTGGCCCGAATTTCGCCAGAGGGACGTTGCGCCCGGACGGCGCGTGCTTTGGATTGTCGGGGCAGCGAATAGAAAACGAGATATGCCGGTATTGCTCTATATCAGTCCGGTGGAGCCTCCGAGGCCTTGGAAACTGGCGCTCGAGCGGGTGGTGCCGGGAATAGAGGTGCGGATCTGGCCCGAGGCCGGGTCGCGCGGCTCGGTGGACTACGTGCTCTGCTGGAATCCGCCGGCTGGCGTATTTCGCGGAATGGATAATCTCAAAGCCGTATTTTCCCTCGGCGCCGGCATCGATCATCTGGCCGGGCACACCTCGCTGCCTGAAAACGTGCCGGTGGTGCGCATGGTGGAACCCGCGCTTACCGAGGGCATGACCGAATACGTCATTTATCAGGTATTGCGCTTTCACCGCCACATGGACGACTACGCTGCGCAGCAGTCGCGAACGGAATGGCGGGTTCTGACACAGGCGCGTCCCCGCGACCGCCGCATCGGCATCATGGGTCTCGGCATGCTCGGCCAGGTCGCTGCCGCAAAGCTTCGCGCGCTGGACTTCGACGTTGCCGGCTGGAGTCGGAGCGAAAAGAAACTCCCGGGCATCCGGAGCTTTGCCGGATCCGGCGCCCTGGATGCGTTTCTTCAACGCACGGATATTCTGGTTTGTATGCTGCCGCTTACCCCGGAAACCGAGGGCATCATTAATCGACGGCACCTCACCCGGCTGCCAAAAGGCGCTTACGTCATCAACGTTGCCCGGGGGCGGCATCTGCTGGAAGAGGACCTGCTGGCCGTGCTGGATTCCGGGCACATTGCCGGCGCCGCGCTGGACGTTTTCCATAAAGAGCCGCTGCCACCGGATCATCCATTCTGGACGCATCCCAAGGTCAGCGTGACTCCTCATATCGCCAGCCTCACCAATCCTGAAACCGGGGCCCGGGCCATCGCAGACAACATCGCGCGCTGCGAATCCGGCAAACCGCCCAAAAATGTGGTGGACTTCTCAAGGGGTTACTAAGCTTTTGTCATGCAGTCTAAGAGCAAAAGAATGCGCGTCCTGATGCTGCGCCACATGAAGCGCATGCAGGGCGATCGGGTCTCCAAGGCCCTGATTGCGCGCGGTTTCAAGCTGGACTATCGCTGTCCCGCAGAGGGAGAGCCGCTGCCGCCCCTGGACGAGGGGCACCATTTGACGGTGGTCTACGGCGGTGTGCAAAGCGCCAACGACGATGGATATATCCGCGAGGAGATCGACTGGATACGAACATGGGTGAGCGCAGGCCGCCCCTATTTGGGGCTGTGTCTCGGCGGGCAGCTTCTGGCCAGCGCGTTTGGCGCGAAGGTTTCCCACCACCCCGAGGGACAGCACGAAATTGGCTTCGTGCGCATTTGCCCCGCCGGCGATGCCGAATTCCTACCGGCGCCTCTGTACGTGTACCAGTGGCACAAGGAGGGCTTCGAGCTTCCCTCGGGGGCGACGCTGCTGGCGCTTGGCGAAGCGTTTCCCAACCAGGCCTTTCGCTACGGCGACGCAGCCTACGGGATCCAGTTTCATCCTGAAGTGACTGCGGAAATCATGCTGGACTGGATGAAGGATTCGGAGGCGTCGTTGAGGGCCCCGGGCGCAAGCCCCAAAGAGAAGCAGGTCGAGGACGCAGCGCGCCACAACGGCAGCATCGATGTGTGGCTCGATCAGTTTCTGGATCTCTGCTTGCTGCCGAAAATCGCGGAGAAAAGACGAATTGCGGCACGGTAACGGACGTCTCGTATACAGTATACCGATTGCGAGATAGCATTACGGCGCAGCCAATGAGTTCCGTTCAAACACAGACCGGTGCCGACCAAGATGTCTCGGCAGCCGTCTGGCGGGTTAATCAGGTGATCTATCACGTCATGTGAATTGAGCGCAAAAAGAGCCGCTGCGTCACCCAGGCGTATTTGCATAGCGAACCGTGATCAGTTTTCAATGCGCGGTTGATTGCTGCGGGGTTTGGCAGCCCCAAGCCACACCAGCGCATCCGAAGGAGGAGAAACAACAACATGTCGAGCCCAAAGTCCGATATTGAAATTGCGCGGCAGGCCAAGATGGTGCCGATCCGGGAGATCGGCGAGAAGCTGGAGATTCCTGAGTCAGCCCTGCTGCCCTATGGACACACCAAGGCCAAGCTTTCCTTTGACTTCATAAACAGCTTGAGCAAGCGTCCAAACGGCAAGCTCATTCTGGTGACGGCGATCACCCCGACCCCGGCCGGGGAGGGCAAAACCACCACCTCGGTGGGTCTCACCGACGGACTCAATCGCATTGGCAAGAAAGCCATGGTTTGCCTGCGCGAGCCGAGCTTGGGCCCCTGTTTCGGCATGAAGGGCGGGGCGGCCGGCGGCGGCTACGCACAGGTGGTGCCCATGGAGGACATCAATCTGCACTTCACCGGCGATTTTCACGCCATCGGCGCGGCCAACAATCTCCTCGCGGCGCTGCTGGACAACCACATTCACCAGGGAAACGCGCTTGGCATAGACGCGCGGCGGGTGTCCTGGCGGCGCGTGGTGGACATGAACGATCGCGCGCTGCGCAGCATCGTCTGTTCGCTCGGCGGCATCGGTAACGGTTTCCCGCGGGAAGACGGCTTCGATATCACGGTTGCCTCGGAGGTCATGGCGATTTTCTGTCTCGCGGACGGCGTCGAGGATCTGCAGCGAAGACTCGGCAACATCGTCGTTGCCCAGACCCGCGATCGAAAGCCGGTCACGGCCAAAGAGCTGAACGCCGACGGTGCGATGACCGTGCTGTTGAAAGACGCTTTGATGCCTAACCTGGTGCAAACGCTGGAGAACAACCCGGCCATTATTCACGGCGGGCCATTCGCCAACATCGCCCACGGCTGCAACTCGGTGATGGCGACCAAGACGTCGCTGAAGCTTGCGGACTATGTGATTACGGAAGCCGGATTCGGCGCGGACTTAGGCGCGGAAAAATTCTTCGACATCAAGTGCCGCAAGGCCGGCATCAGCCCGGAAGCCGTGGTCATCGTCGCCACCATCCGCGCGCTGAAAATGCACGGCGGCGTTGCGCTGAAAGATCTCGGCGCGGAGAACGCCAAGGCAGTGGCCGATGGCTGCATCAATTTGCGCCGCCATCTGAAGAACCTGTCGCGTTTCGGCGTGCCGGCGGTGGTGGCGGTAAATCGATTCATCACCGACAGCGATGCCGAGCTCAAGGCGGTGTGTGATGCCGCCGCGGAATACGACGCGCAGGCCATCGTCTGCAGCCACTGGGCAGATGGCGGCGCCGGGACGGAAGAGCTGGCCAAGCACGTGGTCAAGCTGGCCGAGTCCGGAAAGGCCAAATTCAAGCCGCTGTATCCGGACGAGATGCCGCTATGGGAAAAAGTGGAAATTATCGCCAAGGAGCTCTACGGCGCCGCCAGCGTCACCGCACCGGCGCCGGTGAAGAATCGTTTCAAAGCCTTGCAGGAGAGCTACGGCAAATTTCCCGTTTGCATGGCAAAGACCCAATACAGCTTTTCGACCGATCCCAATCTAAAAGGCGCGCCGGAAGGTCACGAGCTTTCGGTGCGTGAGCTCAGGCTTTCGGCGGGAGCGGAATTCGTGGTCGCCGTTTGCGGCGATATCATGACTATGCCGGGCCTGCCCAAAGAGCCGGCGGCCAATAAGATCCACATTAATAAGAAGGGGGAAATCGACGGATTGTTCTAGGCGTTAAGGCTGCCGCCTTCGTTTGAATTTAGTGACATGTAACACGTGACATGTGACATGTAAGAGGGTGGCGACGGCGAAGGCCGAGTAAAACCATCCGTACTTGGCCTTCCAAATGGCCGATTCCGTTTTCCAAAAATTTGACCCTGTTCTTACTTGTTACATGTCACGTGTTACATGTTATTTGTTAGGTGTCACATTAATTCCCTCATCCCCCGGTCTATCCCCTCCAGCGTCAGCGGGAACATTCTGTCCTCCATCAGCCTGCGGGTGAGCTGGATCGATTGGGTATAGTCCCAGCGTAACGGCGGTTCCGGGTTGAGCCACGCCGCTCTGGGAAAGGCGCCCAGCAGGCGCTTGAGCCAGACGTGGCCCGGCTCCTGGTTCCAGTGCTCGACGCTCCCGCCGGCAACCATGATCTCATAGGGGCTCATGGCGGCGTCGCCGACAAATACGAGCTTATGGTCACGATTGAAGGTGTGGATCACGTCCAGCAGTGGAATTCGCTCGCTGTGGCGGCGCTGGTTGTCCTTCCACACCGACTCGTAGACAAAGTTGTGAAAATAAAAGTACTCGAGGTGCTTGAACTCCGTTCTGGCCGCCGAGAACAGCTCCTGGCAAATGCGCACGTGGTCGTCCATGGAGCCGCCCACGTCGAGAAACAAAAGCACCTTCACGCTGTTGTGCCGTTCCGGCACCATGCGTATGTCCAGGAGTCCGGCGTTGCGCGCGGTGGAATGGATGGTGTCGTCCAGATCCAGCTCTTCCGCCGCGCCCTCGCGGGCAAACTCGCGTAAACGTCGCAGGGCGATCTTAATATTGCGCGTACCGAGCTGAACCTTGTCGTCGAAGTTGCGGAACTCGCGCTGATCCCAGACTTTGACCGCGCTGCGGTGGCGCGATTCTTTCTGACCGATGCGCACGCCTTCGGGGTTGTAGCCGTAGGCGCCGAAGGGAGAAGTGCCGGCGGTGCCGATCCACTTGCTGCCGCCCTGATGCCGGCCCTGCTGCGCCTCCAGGCGCTGGCGCAGGGTTTCCATGAGCTTCTCCCAGCCGCCCAGGGTCTCAATCCGGCGCTTTTCTTCCTCGGTTAGCGCAAGCTCCGCCTGCTTCTTAAGCCATTCTTCGGGAACCTCGCCGGCGATTTCGGCGAATACCGCCTCGATTCCCTCGAAATGCGCGCCGAAGGCCCGATCAAAGCGATCGAAATGGCGCTCGTCCTTCACCAGCGTGGCGCGGGAGAGATAGTAAAAATCATCAATGCTGTATCCCGCCACCCGCGCACTCAGGCCTTCCATCAACGTCAGGTATTCGGTGATGGAAACCGGAATGCCGGTTTTGCGCAGGAGGAGGAAGAAGTTGATGAGCATTCGTCTAGCAGAGGCGATTTACTTTCGCGACAGATCGTATTTCGTATATCGTATGTCGTATATCGGCAAAAAAATGGCAGGCTCTATCCTTAATCCGAAATACGAAATACGACATACGGATTAAAGAGTTTGGGCGAGTAGTTTTCTCAATCGCTTTCGAAACCGCTCAGGCATTCTGCCTCTTATTCAAAAACACAAGCCGCTCGAACAGGTGCACGTCCTGTTCGTTTTTTAGCAGGGCGCCGTAAAGCGGCGGGATTAGCTTGCGGTCATCCTTGCTGCGCAGCGCCTCCGGCGGGATGTCCTCCGCCACCAGCAGCTTGATCCAGTCGAGCAGCTCTGAGGTGGAGGGTTTCTTTTTCAGCCCCGGCACGTCGCGGATTTCAAAGAATACTTCCAGGGTTTCTTTCAGCAGCGATTTTTTCAGCCCCGGGTAATGCACGTCCACGATACGGATCATGGTTTCCCTGTCGGGAAAGCGAATGTAGTGGAAGAAGCAGCGGCGAAGAAAGGCGTCCGGTAGCTCTTTTTCGTTATTGCTGGTGATGATGATTATGGGACGCGTTTTCGCCTTTATTTTCTGATTGGTTTCGTAAACGAAGAATTCCATACGGTCGAGCTCCAGGAGCAGGTCGTTTGGAAACTCGATGTCCGCTTTGTCGATCTCGTCGATGAGCAGCACCGGCTGTTGCTCCGAATCGAACGCCTCCCAGAGCTTGCCGGGCTGAATATAGCTGGCGATGTTGCGAACCCGCTCGTCACCGAGCTGCGAGTCGCGCAGGCGCGCAACGGCGTCGTACTCATAAAGTCCCTGCTTCGCCTTGGTGGTGGATTTGATGTGCCATTCTATGAGCGGGCGACTCAAAGCCGTGGCAACTTCCTCGGCGAGCATGGTTTTACCGGTGCCGGGCTCTCCTTTGATCAGCAGCGGCCGGCCGAGCGCGACGGCGGCATTCACCGCCATCATGAGGTCGTCCGTCGCCACGTAAGTTTCGGTGCCCTGAAATCGGCCATCAGTCATGTAAGAATCTCCGCAGGCAACGCTGATTACGTTAAAGCAAAGACGCAATTCTAAGACACTATCTCCCCGGAAGGCCAAGCGGCACCTGATAGGGTATCCAGGAATCATGAGCAGCTACGAGAATTACACCCGAGTCTCCGAGCTTTATGATGAAACGCGCCAGGCTCTGGGCGTGGAAATCATCCTGGGGTGCCTGGCGAACGGCCCGCGCGCTCTGTCCGAGCTCGTGCTTCTGGATGCCGGATGCGGCACCGGGAACTACGCCCGGGCGATGATTTCGCACGTTGCGCGAATCGAAGCCGTGGACGTCAATGCCGGAATGCTGGATAAGGCCCGGCGGAAAATGGGGGCAGAAGCCGCTCACGGCCGAATTACCTTTCACCAGGCGCCCATCAACGACCTGCCCCTGGCGGACCAAAGCGTTGACGCAGTGATGGTAAATCAGGTGCTGCACCATCTGGACGACAACGCTTCAGCCGGTTGGCCCGCGATACGCGGCGTAGTCAGGGGGCTTTCGCGGGTGCTTCGGCCCGGCGGCGCCCTGATGGTCAACATCTGCTCCCAGGAGCAGATGACCCACGGCTGGTGGTATCTGCCGCTCATTCCCGAGGCGGCGCAAAAGATGCGCCGCCGTCACATTCCCATCGGGGATCTTCAGGCCGTGATGATCGAGTCCGGCCTTCACCACGCAGGCTGCTTCGTGCCCCTGGACGGAGTGATGCAGGGGCGGCACTACTTTGATGGTCGTGGCCCCCTGGATGAACGCTGGCGCGCCGGCGACTCCATTTGGGCGATGGTGCTAGACCCTGAGCTGGAAATCGTAATGGCGAGGATCCGCGCGCTGGACGATGCGGGAGCGCTGCAAGACTTCGTGCGCGAAAACGACGCGCGCCGCCACCACATCGGGCAATTCACTTTCGTTTGCGCGCGAAAGCCGGCGGAATAGACGCAGTAGGCTTGCAGGCGAAATCAATCAGTGCGATGAGGGAACGGGGCCGATGAAGCTCAAAGGCGTGTTGTTCGACAAGGACGGAACGCTGATCGATTTTCACGGAACGTGGATGCCGGCTTACCGCCAGGCGGTGGCCATGGTGGCGCGTACAGCCGGGCGCCCGGGGATCGAAGAACGCCTGCTGGCGCTCGCCGGGTACGACGCGGAATCGGATCGCTGTCTGCCTACGTCGGTACTGGCCTCGGGTACGACGCCGGAGATTGCCGCGCTCTGGGCGCGGGAGAGCGGTATCGAGGAAGCATGGCTTAAGCAAAAGCTCGAGCAAATGTTCAACGCCGACGCGCCCGCGTTCGCGACGCCGGTGAAGGATCTGCACGCGGTGCTCGGACGGCTGGAATCCCGCGGCATGGCGCTTGGCGTGGCCACCATGGACAGCAGGGCCTCCGCGGACGCGACCCTTGTTCGTCTAGGTATCGATCGCCATTTCAGTTTTATCTGCGGCTACGACAGCGGTCACGGACAAAAACCCGGGCGCGGCATGGTGGACGCATTCTGCGCCAGCATCGGCTCGAGCCCTTCCGAAATCATTCTGGTGGGCGACACCCCGCACGATCTGGACATGGGCCGCACGGCGGCTGTCGGCAAGGTCATCGGAGTGCTTACCGGCAGCAGCACCGCGAAGCAGCTGGAACGCCTGTGCGATGCTGTGATTCCTGGAATCGCGGATCTGGAGCCGTTGTTGGATCTGTGGGAGGTGCCCGAGGCCTGACAACACAATTCCCGCGTTAATTCTGCCGCCATTCGCACAAGCTCTCCCTGGTCGTGATCACTTCATCTACTCTCCGCTGCGCTTTCCGTGAGGAAAGCCAAGCATATCCAAAGCGTAACAAATGTTTGCATTTCCCCCGGTCCAATCCGACGTGCTTTTCCATACCATTGTTCCCCTCGCGCAACTGCTCGAACCGATGGTTATACAAAGCAACGGTTCGTCATCGGTCAACGCGGAGAAACGAATTGTTTTAACGACTAGGCGATTAGGAAAGGACGGGAGGAAACACCCATGAGACTAACGCACACAACTATTTTCGGTACCTCGATTCTTGCGCTTGCCATGACTGGCTGCGCGGCTATGGATCCCGGCACCGATGTTTACCAGCTTCGCACCAAACTCGAGGCAGAGCAGTCAGAAAAAAGGGAGCTGCAGAGCTCCTTTGATTCTCTGCAAAGCAAGCTGAACTCACAAAATACAACCCTGGAGCAGACTTCTGCAGAACTCGCGATGGCGAAAACCGGGCAGCTTCTGCCGCCCAACGCCAAGTCGGGCGAGTGCTATGCGCGCGTGTTTAGCGCGCCTCAATACAAAACCACGACCAAAACTGTTCTACGGAGACCGTCGTCAGAGCGGATTGAGGTGACACAACCGCGCTATGCGCTGGCTGAAGAGCAAGTTCTCGTTAGAGAGGCTTCGACTGAGATACGCGTGATACCGGCCGTTTACAACTGGGCCGAGGAAAAGGTGCTTGTGAGCGAGGCTTCGACCAAGCTTGTTCCGGTAGACCCCGTTTACCGCAACGTCGACGAGCGCGTGATGGTTCGCCCCGCTTACACGACCTGGAAGAAAGGTCGCGGGCCGATCGAGAAGATCGACCAGGCGACCGGCGAGATCATGTGTCTTGTCGACGTGCCGGCAGAGTATAAGACCGTCACCAAACAGGTGCTTGTGACGCCTGCCAGCACCCGCGAGATCCAGATCCCGGCGAAATACCAGACCGTGAAGAAGCGGGTAATGGTGAAACCGGCACGGACCGAGACGGTGGAAATTCCTGCTGGGTACAAGACGATCCGGGTCAGCAAGTTGGTCGAGCCGGCAAAAGAAATGCGCTCTCCAGTTGGTGAGCAAACTCAGACCATCACCGAAACGGTGCTGGCTTCTGAAGGACGTATGGAGTGGCGCTCCATTCTGTGTGAGACCAATACGACCCCCGACGTGGTCAGCCGGCTGCAACGCGCCCTTAATGGCGCGGGTCACAACGCCGGTCCCGTAGACGGAATCGTCGGGCCCCGGACCATGAGCGCCGTTAGCAGCTACCAGGCCGCGAACGGTATGGCTCAGGGTAGCCTGACCATCGAAACTTTGAAGAAACTCGGAGTGATGTAAATGCCACGGTGCCGGCCGGCTGTACGCTGCAAGCGCACAGCCGGCCGAGTGCCATAGCGGAAAGAGAGCACGTGTCATCATTCCGCTCGGATTCAAAACGTGCCTCGGATCAAACAACAAGGCGCCAAAAGGAAATTCATGATGCCCCCACTCATCGCTGGCTTGTTTCATACCCTGAAGCGCAATGTCGGTGTACCGGCGCAGGCCGAAGTCACAACGGCCGCGCTCCGAGGTTTGGATGGGAAGCCGGCTGCGATTGAAGACCATGTGGGGAACGGTCAGTGGTGCGTCGTAGTGATATGGGCGACGACCTGTCACCTTTGCGCCACCGAGATCCCGAAATACGGCGCTTATTACGCCTCCGAGCCGGAACCGAAATTTTCCATCGTGGGGGTTTCTTTAGACGGCCTCGCGCGCAAGAGCGCGATCGTCGAGACCATGGCCCGCTGGAACATGGGCTTTCCAAGCCTCGTTGCCGAAATTCCCGATTTTCAACTTGCGTATCGCCATCCGACAAAGGCTTCCCACTACGACACCCCAACTTTCATGCTCTTTAATCCCTCCGGTCAGCTGATGAAGCTGGATCTAGGCCCCGTCTGGATCGCTGCGCTGGAGGAGTTCATCCGTAACGACAGCCTGGAATAGGCTGATTCTGCCACGGAAGGAGACCGGTAAACCCCGTGTAATAAGCTCGATTTAGCCGCTGGCCGTGCGGTATGGCTAAAGTTGTCCCCGTGAATGCCGAAGTAATGGTCTATACCTATGTTGGTGGAGATCAACAGCGGACCATAGGGGGCATTTATGGACCTGCTTAGACGGTTTCTCGTTCTGGGGCTGTTCGCCGCCGGAATCGGATCGTTGAGCCATTTGACCAGCGCAAACGAATTTCGGCAAAGCATGTGGCAGGACCGAGCGGGCAGCGGTACCGTGCAGAAGAATACGCTCGCTGCCATTGTGCAACCTGTCAGAACAGAGACAGAGTTCTCCGACCACAGCGTAGAATTCAATATTGGCAGCGGCTTCGTCGTCGGCCGGTATTTTTTCACCGTCTATCACAACCTCCTGGCAAGCCGATCTCGCTTCGTTCGTCAAACTATTTCAGTTGACGGCGTCGCGCTTCGTCCGATCTTCGTAGATGAAAATCAGGACATCGCGGTGTTTGAACTGACCGAAGATCTCTGCCGGCGTTATTGCAACCAGCTGAGGGTTGCCACTGCACCCACGCTCGAGCGCGGGCGCCCCGTGTACTGGGTGCGTAAGATTGAAGCGCAGTGGGAGCTCAAAGAAAGCACGATGTTGAATCTCGCGGTATTCGACCGAATGCACTCCGGAGTCGAACCAGGGAGCCCCTTTAGATGTTCCGATAATTTGGTGGTCGAGGTTGAAGAGCCTTTCATTCCTGGAAGCTCCGGCGCGCCCGTCGTCGATGAGATGACTGGCCAAATTATCGGTATTATCCAAGGCAGCTTCGAGTCGAACGACGTGCGAACCGGATTTTTCAAGCCAATTCACTGCGTCGGATTCCAGCAAGCGCTATATGCCCCGCGTGAATATCCCGCGCCGGGCTAGGCGTTGAGAACCTGCCAGCTAATCGTTGATTTCAATCACCGTTATCTTGACCGTTGATGGGTAGGACCAAGGAGAACTGCGAGCCTTTTTCCAGTTCACTTTTCACCTCAACGCGCCCGCCATGACGGTCGGCCACGGCTCTCACGAAAGCAAGTCCCAATCCCACACCGCGCTGGCCGGACGCCCCTGCAGCGGTTCCGCGCTTAAAACGATCGAATAAAGCCGGTAGCTCTGCAGGTGCAATGCCGGCACCTTGGTCAATTATGCTGATGTATAATTCGCGCCCTTGTACGTCCACCACAAGGCTTATTCGTGTTCCGCCGGCTGAATAGTTGATTGCGTTATTCAGAAGGTTGACGATAGCGCGTTCGAGCAGGCCGGGGTCGCCTCGGATCCAGGCAGCGTCAACCTCGAAGCGGCGTTGAAGAGTGATTTGCTTTGATTTGGCCTGTGCCCAAAGTTGTTCCAGGGCGTTGGTTGCAACCGCGACCAGATCAAGATCTTCTAGGCCCAGATCCTCCTGAGTTTCTGCCCGTACCAGTTCGACAAACTGTTCGGCCAGCTCGAGGGTCTTGCGTGTTTGCTTTTCCACTTGATCGAGCGAGGCAATCGAAGCGTCGCGAGACTGTTCGTGCTTGGCCAGCTCCACCAGCGCAAGCACGGACACAAGTGGCGATCGGAGATCGTGAGAAAGGAAAGACAGGACTTCGGCGCGCTCTCGCTCCCGCTGTCTCAGCTCGCTGATGTCCGAGATGTTGATAATGAGCCCTCCAAGGCGCTCCGGGCGGCCGGCGAGTGGCGCGAGCTGTAGAAGCAGGTCGCGGCCGCCCTTGTGCCGGCCGTTGACGCGAGTGGAGGAGCGCTCGATAAGAGTGCGGCGGAGCGCCTGACTCCACTTCATATCATCCTCCGGGGCTACATCGCTGAGCAGCTCCAGTATGGATCTATCCACTAGATCCCTGCTGGCGTTTTCGGACAAAAAGCGCGCCGCCTGACGGTTGGCGAGCAGCACCTGGCCCAAGGCGCTCACGACAAGTACGCCATCAGCCATCTGTGCAAGGCCGTCGTCGATCATCTGGCGCAGCTCTTCCAGTCTTCCCCTGGCTTCTTCGAGCTCGGCGATCTGGGTCTGCACAACTTCCAGCGAGTCCGTCGGCTGTCGTCGCGATGATTGGCCGTAGCGCTCGAAGACTTCCGTCAACAGACGTTGTTCCTGCGGGCTGGGGGGATCACTGCCGCTCCAGCTCGCGCCGATGCGCCAGTCCTGGCCGAATGCGTGAAGGGCGCCCCACAGCTCAGAGCCTCGTCTTCTCCACTCGCCCAAGGCCAGCGGTGCCGGCTCAGCGGCAGAAACTTCACCCCACTGCTCGCGTATCTTTCCCGCCGCGTCCAGCAGCACCCATCCTCGAATCGGCATGACTTTGCTCAGGAACTGCGTCGCAGTGGTAAAACGCGGCAGGCGTACCACGCGAAGCTCGGTCTGCTCGCGCTGGATCCGCGATGCTTCCAATCGCAAATGGCGCATCGCCGACTCGAGCCGCAACCAGCTCCACACGGGATAGCTGAGCAGGACGGTAAGCATCGCGGGCGCGGGCGCAAGCCACAGGCGCGTTGTCGCCAGTAGCGCGAGCGTGAAGGCCAACACCGCGACGAATAGCCCGACCGCTGTCAAAAGAGCGTAACGTGGAGAAAGTTTCGGATAGAGGAGAAATGGAAGGATGGCAATCAGGATCAAGAGCAACGCCCGAGCGAGGGGCTGGATCCGAGTGATTGCGGTACCGGAGCGCAAGGCGTGAAGCACGTTCGCGCTGAGTTCTACGCCGGACATCGGCTGATTGTGACCAGATACCGGGGTCGGAAGGTTGTCGCCCAGTCCGGTTGCGGTCACGCCCACGAGAACGAATTTATTCCGCAACATTTCCGGCGGGAATTCGCCGCGCAACGCCTGCACATAAGAAATTCGGGACACACGGCCAGGGGGTCCTACGAAGGGAATGAGAATGTGGTGATCCCGCGACCACATTTGGTAAGACTCGATCTGTTTGGGCGAGGCGCGTGTTCCGGGAAGTTCTGACAAAGCGCCCGCCCGTGCGACCCGCAGCATGGCCAGCGGCAGCGCCGGCCATCGGGGCTCACCCAGCCCCTCGAGTAAGAACACGCTGCGCGCGAGGCCATCGGCATCAATTTCGACGTGAATGTGACCCAGTGCCGCCGCGAGCCCGGCCAGGGGCGGCATTGGCAGCTGTTCGAAGAGCTGTCCGTAAGCGCGAGGTTGCTCCAGCAGTACCGGCAGCACCACCCGTGAGCTTTCGCGGATTGCATCCGCAAGCGCCTGATCTCCAGCTGGATCGCCGCGGTCCGGTTCGGAAAAGATGATATCGAGCGCGATGACGCTGGCGCCGGCCGCGCTCAGACGGCGGATCAGCTGTGCATGGATCCGGCGTGACCAGGGCCAGCGCCCGAGCTCGGACAAGCTGGCCTCGTCGATGGCGACAATTACGATGTCTTCAGGAGCAGGACGCGACCAAATCGACAACGACGCGTCGTAAATCAAATTATCCCACCGCCAAAGCCAATCCGTTTGGACGAGCGTAAAGGTAACCCCGGTGAAGAGAAGCGCGAGCAAAAAGCGCTCCCGAAGACCGACGCGGCGCGGCGTCTTGGGCATGACCGGCTAACGGCGACGCAGAACGAAGATCAGCAAAAGCACCGCCAGGAGCGACAGCACCAGAATGATTGTCCACAGCGGCCAGCCTTTGATCTTGACGCGGACCGGTTCGCTGAAGGCGCCGGCAACGCCCTCGCTGCTGACACTCTGGGCGCGCACATAGTAGATACCCGGCGACAATTCAGATATCGGAAACTCCGGCTCCGACAGCTGCTGGTCAAGGATCAGCCGGGAAAAAGCAGGATCCAGGGCGACCTGGAGCCGGTAGCGGGCCGCGTCTGCTCCCGCACCCCACGTAAGATGAGGCTTTTCTCCATCGCTTTTGACCAATTGCGCCAGCGGAGCCTCCGGCACCGACTGAACGCGAAACTGCCTGGACTGGCCGAACGGGCCCTGAGTGCCGTTTCGATCCACGCTCGCAAGACGCCAGAAATAAGTGCCTGGCTTCAGATCTGCGGGCGGGCGGTATCGCCAATCCTTGAGCGCGGTTTCGTCGATGACCGTGTCGTTGAAATCCGGGTCCCGGGCAATCTGCAGATGGAACCCGCCGACCTCGCGCGGGACCTCCCAGCTCAGCGACAGCCAGGGTCCGGTCGTGGCCGCACCGTCGTCCGGGCCCAACACCAGAGGCGGGAGTAGAAGGGCTTCTATGCGGAAGGGATGATTTGCATTGGCGCCTTCAAGACCGTTCACGTCGACCGCCCGCACCCGGAACACGTAGCCGCCCAGGGGCAGCACCTGCCATTCGATCTGCGGGACGGCGATGAGCTGCTCGAGAAGCAAACGATCAAAGCCTTGGCCTGCAAAAACTTGTCCTCGATAGAGCAATGCGCCTTGCACCATCGGCCAATCGAACATGATGGGCTCTCTGGGCAGCAAATCCGGTAAAGCCGCGAGATCCGGCGCCGGAAGAAGTTCCACCGGCTCCCCGGGTGGCTCGCCGGTTACCGTTACGTTGCCGAACCCGGCGGGTAACGGGATGCTCACACCTGCTGCGCTGACGCCGAGCTCGCCGTCCAAAACTTCGCCCAGCCCTTTGTCCGAGTCCTGATCAAAGGCGATACGAAAGCTCGTGCCCCGCACCGCGGCAACCGCCGACGGGGAAATGATTCGAAACCTCGATCCGGACCCGGGCTCGTGGGGCACGTCGCTCTCGATGCGCCCGCCGTGCAGTCGCATGCTGGTATCCACCATCCCCGACGCGCCGAAGGCGCTCATGGTATCCAGCGTGAGCTCCGTATTCGACTGCATCAGCAAGCGGGAGCCGTCTGCAAACTGGATCGTGGCGCTGCTGTCCTCGCCGGTTCGGATGCGGTCGCCGGCGACGAGTTCTGCGCCCGCTTCGAGAGCTTCGGCTGACGCGTCGTCGTTTTGTAGGCGTTCGACAATACCTTTGAGCTGGGCGAGGAGGGCGGGTTGGGGCTGGCGCTTGAGCCAGGCGATAGGCATGCGGATCCGGGTGCCGGGAACGATATAGTCGCCGTCGGCAATTCCGTTATGTTCCTGCAGGCGTTTCCAGTAATCGGCGCTTTCCAGAAAGTCCCGGCTCATGCCCCAAAGCGTATCGCCCGGGCGCGCGGTGTATATCCAATCCTGGCTGCGGGCGGCGTGTGTGCTCAGCAATAAAATAACGCAGGCCAGAATCCGCAACCATTGCTGAAGTTGGGAGGGAGGCCAAGTTCTCGCAACTGGAGTGAACATCATCAAAGCGGAATTGACGAGCAAGGCTCGGCGTGCGGATTACGCCTGTTCGCCCCGGACCCGCTCCAGGCGGTAGCCGTGCCGGTAAATGGCGCGCAGCCGCCAGCCCGTATCCGGCGTCAGCGCGAGCTTGGCGCGAATTCTTGACACATGGGTGTCGACGGTGCGCGTGTTCAGGTCCCCTCGCGTACCCCAGACGCTCTCCAGGATATAGTTTCTCGACAGTAGACGACCCGCGTTACGAAACAAGAACAGCGCAAGATCGAATTCTTTTTGCGCAAGCGGGATCTGCTTGCCATTGCATGTCAGGCTTTTACACGTGGCGTCAATGAGGTACGGAGAAAAGTCCATAACCTGGGATTCGCTACCTGCCGGCTGCGCTCGACGTAAAAGCGCATCGATCCGCGCGAACAGCTCTGCTCGGGAAACGGGCTTCGACATGTAATCGTCCGCACCCAATTGAAGCGCGCCGACAACATCCTGCTCCTGATCCCGGACGGTGATGCAGAGAACGGGAATGGACCAGTCGAGTTTCTCCCGCAGCGCGGGCAGAACTTCGTCTCCGTGCATGTCCGGCAGCTCCCAGTCGAGCAGGGCGAGATCGTAGGTGTCTCGCGACATCGCGCGTAGAAATTCCCGGCCGGTAGCGAAATGGCGGCAGTCGTGACCCGCCTCCGCGAGCCACTTGCGCATGAGCTCGCTTTGCGCCGGATCGTCTTCCAAAAGTGCAATGCGCACGTCGATACCTCCGTGATCGTGCACTGCCCCGGTGCTGCTGTGACCGCGAAATCCAGTTGAAGCGCGGACTATAGCGTAACTGGGGTCAGGTGTTGACTAGACCAGGATGCAGGGCGTGCCTGGTATTTGGCCGTCCGTAGCCTTCACGGAAAAATATCTATGGGTCCGCAATGGGGTGCCCAGACATCTACCCGCGAGCTGCATGGCAGCGACCACCATCCGGGGACGAATCGCGAGCAGGCCCGGGATGCTCCGCCCTAGCATCGTCTGAATTATCACGACTGCGAATCTAGGCGGCTAGGGAATGTCGTGCAATCGAATCCGCTGAAGCGTAACGAAAATTGACAATTTCTGGATTTAGTGGCCGGACGCCCGAACGGCACAGGCAGCCAGAGAGGAAATAGGCACGGAGACACAGATCACAAGATGCGTCGGACGCCGCCGGGAGGCACCCAGGTGACGACATCTTCGTGACTGATGAAGGGATCGAAGACGGAAGGCATACCGAAGCAGAGCGGATGCCCGGACCCTCCGGGGTCGGCCTGATTTTTGCCTGCAATTCAAATCTGCTGACCGCGGGGCTCTGTCCGCAGCGCCCGTGCGTGTTTACCCGGACATCGGCCCCCAGGGAGCTCTCGGCCGTTGTCAGGTTCGCGCGAGTCGCCGCACGCGCACAGCGCCCATCGGATCTTCGCCGGCTGAGATCGGGGCCACTGGACACGCTATCCAAAGAGCGTTGCCTGTCTATACTTGGGGTTTAACGATAAAGAGTATTGATGGAGCATATGGGGTCCCGCTCTCTATCACCTATAACGGGACAACTCGCCCGCCAAGGCGTTCGTCGAGGCGCGTTTTTGTCCGTAGCCGGACTTGCCTTAGTCCTATACTCGGTGCTCATTTACGGCGGCGTGCTGACAGGAACGGCCGCCTACTGGTGCAGCGACATCTTCTGGACCATGTTCTCTCTCCTCGCCGCCATCAGGTGCTTGGTGACGGCGCGCCGGCAACAGGTGCCGCATCATCGGCGAGCGTGGACATTCTTCGGACTGGCTGCACTATCCTGGTTTATCGGCATGCTGCTGTGGGACTACCAGGAGCTGATTGTTGGCAGCTACGCGCCTTACCCCTCAGTGGCCGATTACTTCTTCAACGGGTTAGCGCCATTCTTCATCATCGGGATCTTTTACTACCGGTCGGAGAAACCGACTGCAGCCTTCACCCTCAAGCAGGCCGGAAACCTGGGAATGATTTTCTCGGCCCTTGCCGTGGTTTTCACAATTGTATTCCTCGGTCCAATCACGGCTGCCGGCAAATCGCTGGAGTTCCTCGTGCTTTCCATCGTGCACGCAGTCCTACCGATGACCGCGCTGCTTTTCGCCCTCACGGTTCTCTGGCTGTATGTCTGGGGCCGTCTACGCCTGATATACGTTTTGCTCGTCATAAGCATCGCCTTGCACGCAGGTACGGATATTCTTTACAACTACGCGCAGCTCGGAGAATTGTTCGGTGCGGGCAACTACCTGAACA
>Ga0224497_10000624_pt1 | contig 24088 bp, 23 predicted proteins | sample SF_Jul11_sed_USG_4_FD_167970 | JGI IMG/M metagenome (GOLD analysis project Ga0224497, IMG submission 167970) | Sediment microbial communities from San Francisco Bay, California, United States - SF_Jul11_sed_USGS_13 | ecosystem: Environmental > Aquatic > Marine > Sediment | place: USA...
GCGCTCTACCAGGCGCAAACTCAGCGAGCTCTCGACAATTTCAGGATAAGTTCGCTGCGACTGCCCGCGAGCATGGTTCGCGCGATTGCTCTGCTGAAACAGGCCTGCGCCGCTACCAACGTCGAGCTGGAAAAACTCGATGCAGCACGGGGAGAGGCAATCGACAGGGCGGCGGCGGAGATAATTTCCGGAAAGCACGACGGGCAGTTTGCGATCGACGTCTTTCAAACCGGCTCGGGTACCAGCAGCAACATGAATGTGAACGAGGTCATAGCGACACTAGCCTCGGACAAGGGCCTGTCGGTCGATGCCAACGATCATGTCAACATGGGGCAGAGTTCGAACGATGTTTTTCCATCCGCGATCCACCTTGCCGCCTGTCTCGACCTGCATCAGAATCTGTTGCCCGCCATGCATCGCCTCGAACTGGCGCTGCTGGCGCGTATGCATCAGCACCAGGAAACGATAAAGACCGGGCGTACCCACCTGATGGACGCGATGCCGATTACTCTCGGCCAGGAAATCTCGGCCTGGGCGGCGCAGGTCAAGAACGACCGGTATCGACTGCAAACCGCGCTGACGCGCGTGCAGCAACTCGCAATCGGCGGCACCGCGGTCGGCACCGGGGTCAATACCAGCGCTGATTTCGGCGCGCGTGTCTGCGCCAAACTACAGACCGCCACCGGTATCCGCTTCGTGCAGATGGAAAACCTGTTCGAGGGTTTGAGCACGCAAAATACTGCGCTGGAACTGAGCGGGCAGCTACGGGTATTCGCGACCTCGCTGATCAAGATCAGCAACGATTTGCGCTGGATGAATTCGGGCCCTTTGACAGGGCTGGGAGAGATCCGCCTGCAGGCCCTGCAACCCGGCAGTTCGATCATGCCCGCCAAGGTTAACCCGGTGATCCCCGAGGCGGTGCTGATGGTCGCGGCCCAGGTAACTGGCAATGACAGCTGTATCGCACAGGCCGCGCAGTCGGGCAATTTTCAGCTCAACGTCATGCTGCCGGTAATCGCCTACAACCTGCTACAGAGCATCGAAATTCTGGCCAATGCCAGCCTGCACCTCACCGGTGCAATCGAAACCTTCATCGTAAACAATGCATCCCTGGCGCAAAACCTGGCACGCAACCCGATTCTGGTAACGGCGCTGAATCCGATCATCGGCTACCGCAGGGCAGCGGAGATCGCAAAACGGGCGCTGGCAGAAAATCGTCCTATACTTGAAATGGCGGTCGAAATGACCGATATCGACGAATCCACGCTCAAGGATTTACTCGATCCGGGCAGGCTCGCAAAAATACATCCGGAGAAATCCGGGTAACGAGCTTGCTAATTTAATACTTTACTTTTAAAATTTACTCTAAATTTCTGAAATATAAAGGTTTCTTTTGCAAACAGCATCGTCTACCTGCAGCCCTGTAAGCGGCACCAAAATCGGCGTCATCATGGTCATCGTGATTGCTGCATCGGTTTGCACCGAGGCTCGAGCGAATACCGAACGGCAGCGTCAACTGTTTCATGAGGCCGCCTCTGCGCTCGAACGCAACCAGGTGAACATGTTTCAAGACCTGCTCGTGCAGCTCGCCGACTACCCAGCGAAACCTTACCTCGAATACGACTATTTCAGGCAACGCGCCAGTCGCGAGAAAGCGGGGCAGGTCGGAAGGTTCCTCGAGCGCTACGCTGACTATCCGTTCGCCTATCATGCGCGCGGCCAATGGCTGGACGTACTGGCCGCACGCCATGACTGGGAAAACTACCTCGAGTTTTTCGATGGGCGTGAAAATACCCGGCTGCAGTGCCTGGCTTTCCAGGCCAGGCTGAAACTGGGCCGGCTCGAAAACCTCAACGACGAGATATCCCGGGTCTGGTTGCGCGGCTATTCCCAGCCTTCGGAGTGCGATCCGGTTTTCGCGTATTTTCTCGAAAACCACGATCAGCCGCAGCAGGCGTTGTGGCTGCGAATCGAAAAGGCATTCAAGGCGAGACGACCCAACCTCGCGCGTTATCTCGGCAGGAAACTCGACAAAGACGACCAGGCGGTTGTCGAAACCTGGTACCGGGCACACCTGCGTCCCGAGCGCTCGCTGAAAAAGCTCTCCGACGCTCCGGATACCGAGCGCAACCGCGCAATCATCGTGCACGCGATCGAACGCCTCGCGCGCAAGGATAGCCTCAGGGCGCTCGAGTACTGGAACCTGATCCGCGATCAATTTGCCTTTTCGCCGGCACAGAGAGATCGCAGCCAGCTGCGTATCGCGCTGTCGGCCGCTTACCAGCACGAGCCAGAAGCGCTTGCCCTGTTGTCGAATCTCGATAGCTCGGTAATGAACGACCAGGCACACCTGTGGCTGGCACGTATGCAGTTGCGCAGCCACGACTGGCCTGGATTGCTGAAGACGATAAATAGCATGCCAACCCACCTGCACCAGGAAAACGAATGGCAATACTGGTTGTCACGATCGATGGAAGCCGAGGGACAGCTGGTCGACTCGCTGGCCTTGCTCGAACAATTATCCGAAAAAAGCAGCTACTACGGATTCCTGGCGGCCGATAAACTCCATCGTGACTACAATATCGAACAGGAAGACGCCGCTACCGAGGAAATCGATGAAGAGTCGTTTCTGGCTGCCAATCCGTATATGCTGCGTGCGCGCGAACTCTATTTCCTGGACCGCCTGGTCGACGCCAAGCGAGAATGGTTCCAGGCGCTGCGCTACCTCGACCACGACCAGATCCGGCAGGCGGCGACCCTTGCCTCCAAATGGCAATGGCACGACAGCGCGATCCGTACCGTTGCCAGGACGCAGCATCGCAGCGATTATAGCCTGCGCTTTCCGATGCCCTACAAGCAGCAGGTGCTGGAATATGCAAAGGCCAAGGAGCTCGATCCATCGCTGATCTATGGTGTGATGCGCCGTGAAAGCCTGTTCGATCCGCTGGCTCGTTCCAGCGTCGGGGCACTCGGTCTGATGCAGTTGATGCCGAGCACCGCGCGCAGGGTAGCCCGTTCACTCGGCATGAAGCGTCCGCGCAAGTCGGACATATTGAGCGTCGAAAACAATATTCGCTTTGGCACGCATTATTTGAAAACGGTGATGAATCGATTCGACAACAACGTGGCGCTAGCCGCGGCTGCCTATAACGCCGGACCCGGTAACGTAAAACGCTGGTTACCGAGGAAGTCGACGATGTCGGCCGATTTATGGGTCGAGACCGTACCGTTCGGCGAGACCCGCAATTACGTCCAGGCGGTGCTGGCCTACTCGACGGTGTTCGACAAATCGTTGGGAAGAAACATCTTGATGTCGAGTCGTATGGGTGATATCAAGTCCGAGTACTAGCCATGAAACCTGCTCGACCCGATGAGAATTTACGGTGATATCTATTCCGGGAATTGTTATAAAATCAAGCTGATTTGCGCGCTGCTGGCTATCGAACACGAGTGGGTCGCGGTCGACATCATGCAGGGTGAAACTCGAGTCGACAGTTTCCTCGCGCTCAATCCCAACGGCCAGATCCCGGTTTGTATCACCGACGATGGCGAAAATCTGACCGAATCCAACGCGATTCTCTATTACCTGGCGCAGGACAGCGACTACTGGCCGCGAGAAAGGCTGGCGCAAACCAGGGTGCTCGAATGGCAGTTTTTCGAACAGTACAGCCACGAGCCGAAGATCGCGGTCGCGAGGTTCATCAAGGTATACCAGGGCATGCCGAACGATCGCAGGCAGGAGTACGAGGCATGTCTGAAGGGTGGGTACCGCGCGCTGGATCTGATGGAAAGGCATCTGCAAAAGCGCGCTTTTCTGGTTGGCGATAGCTGTAGCATTGCCGACATATCGCTGTTCGCCTATACCCACGTCGCCCCAGAGGGAGGCTTCGATCTGGCCGCCTACCCACGCATCCGCGACTGGATTGCCAGTATCCAGCTGCTTCCGGGCTTTGTTGCAATGCCTCCAGCCAGCTCCAGGGCTGCTTCAGACGTAAGTCAATTGTATTAAAAAATCACAGTGTTTATACTTCGGCAACGTCTGGCAACAGGCGAGCCCATTTAATTACAGCAGGCCCCAGAACCGTGACCAATACCAACCAACAACTCGACAAGATTCGTAACGAACCAGGATTCATCGCCGCCTTGGACCAGAGTGGAGGCAGTACTCCCAAGGCGCTAGCAATATATGGCATCGGCGCCGACGCCTACAGCAATGACGACGAAATGTTCGATATCATTCACTCGATGCGAACCCGGATTATGACCAGCCCCGCGTTCAACGGCGATCGTATCATGGGAGCCATCCTGTTCGAAAACACGATGAATCGCGAAGTCGAGGGCCTTGCCACCGCCGACTACCTGTGGGACGTCAAGAGGGTGGTTCCGTTCCTCAAGGTGGACAAGGGTCTCGCCGACGAGGTCAACGGCGCGCAGGTCATGAAACCGATACCGGGTCTGGCGGAGCTACTGCAAAAAGCCAGGCAAAAAAATATATTCGGCACCAAGATGCGCTCGGTCATCAAGACCGCGAATGGCGACGGCGTCGAGGCGGTGGTCGCGCAGCAGTTCGAAATAGGCCGGCAGATTGCCGAAGCAGATCTGGTGCCGATCATCGAACCCGAGGTCGATATCAAAAGTCCGCAGAAATTCGAAACCGAAGAACTGCTCAGGAGCGCGCTGCTGTCGCATCTCGATCAACTGGAGGAACACCAACTGGTAATGTTGAAGCTGACACTGCCGGAGCGGGACAATTATTACGAAGCATGCATTCAGCATCCGAATGTGCTCAAGGTCGTCGCGCTTTCCGGCGGCTACTCAAGGGAAGAGGCCAACCAGCGGCTTGCCCGGCAAAACGGCATGGTCGCGAGTTTTTCCCGGGCGCTGACCGAAGGCCTGAGCGCCCAGCAGAGCGACGACGAGTTCAACCAGGTGCTCGATACCTCGATAGAAAGTATTTTTCAGGCTTCCAAAACCTGATGACACCTAAGGAAATGCAGAGATAATGAAAACCAAGATACTAATTAGCATGGCAATGGCATTCGTTTTAAGTTCCTGCGCGACCGGCATCAAGTTGACACAGCAGGGCGAAAAAGTGCGCTTGCTGGATCCGGGTGAAGTCGCCAGTTGCCGCAAGCTAGGCAACTCCAATACTTCGGTCACCTGGCAGATTGCCGGTATCGCGAGGCCCGAGGAAACCATCAGCAGGGAATTACAGATCATTGCGCGCAACAGCGCCAGCCGCATGGGCGGCGACACGATAGTGCCTTTGACGGTAATCGACAAGGGAGTGCAGACCTTCGTGGTCTACAAGTGCGTTAATCCCGACGGCTAGTCGCGGCGGCTCCGGGGATTGTGGCAAACGCGACCCGGTTTACTGATTCTTCACCATCACTCGGGTCGCGAGCGTATGTGAGATTTCGGCATGGCTCTTGGTGATGTCGTCGCCGGGCGTAAAATTTATCAATTCATCGCACATGGCCTCGAAGCGCTGTTGACTGGGGCCCTTTGCCTCCTGATCGGAGGTGATGCCGTAGATGTACTTGCCATGGGCACGCGCATATCCGCACTCGAATCCGGTCCAGGCTTCGGACTCGACGCCCTCGAGCACGACGATGACGATATCCGATTTGTCCAGCTCGGCCTCGTAGGCCGCCTGAATTTCGCGCGGCGTCATGTTGTCGAGGTCGAGAACGAGATCGAGCTGCGGGATCAGGACTTCCATGTATGGATTATCCTCGGTCAGCGTATCGCGCAGCTGCCTGTTCCAGACCCGCGAAGCCTGCGAGCTGTTGTAGGCCGCTAGATAAGCCCTGATGCCATGATGGATGCCCATGTTGACATTCTGGGTGATCGATTCGGGTTCCAGGTTCGTTTCCTTTTCCGCCGCGACTCGCAACGCATCGACGAGCTGGATTTCGCCGGTCATCAGCGCATGGCTGATAATTGCGCCGTTGATATTAGGCAGATAACGCAAGCGCGCGATGTCGTCCAGCGTGCGCACCGTACCGCTCGAATAAACCGGGATCGAAACATCGTGGCTGAGTTTTTCGGTCAGCGCCAGCGCTTCTTCGAATTCCGAATCCAGGCGCTCGGTACCCTTGTGGATGACGCCCGCGATCCCCGTCATTTGCAGGTTGCGTATCAGGTCCTGCGGCATGAACGCAGTCTGCGTCTTCCAGCCGTCGATCATGACGTATCCGCCGCGCGTCGCCAGGTGCACGATGATACCACCAGGATGACGGCTGGCCGCTTCCACCACCAGGTGTGAATCCGTGATCGCAATCGTGCCGAGTACGACGCGCGCGGCGCCGATTTCGAACCAGTCGTTGATCTGCTTCAGCGTCCTGATACCGCCCGCGACCTGAATCGGAACATCGGTTTCGTTGATCAACTCCCGTATCAGCGCCTGGTTGTTCTCGCCCTTGGAGCGCGCCGCATCGACGTCGACTATCTGCAGCATTTGCGCGCCGTCGGCAATAAATTTCCTCACCGCATCGCGCGCTGAGATATCGTGCACGATATCGTCACCTTCGATCGCGGCCCGGGTGACTACCTTGCCGTCCTGTAACTGGATTTCGGGAATGATCAACATGACCGGTACCTTGCGTCGAATTCGAAAACACGCTCATTGTAACGCTTGATTGTTGCCTCGCGAACACTATTTATTGCTCCGAGATGATATATTCCTGTCTATGAGCGACATAAAACCAGTCAAAGTCCTGTTCGTCTGCATGGGCAATATTTGCCGGTCTCCGACCGCGCACGGTGTTTTTCAGGCGTTGGTCGACGAGCATGGCCTGGGCGGCTCGATACAGGTCGATTCGGCGGGTACGCACAGCTATCACACCGGTAATCCGCCGGATCCACGCTCGCAGGCAACCGCACGCAAACGCGGCCTGGACCTGTCCGGACTGCGCGCGCGGCGCTTCGAATCCAACGATTTTATCGACTTCGACTACCTGCTAGCGATGGACAAGGCCAATCTTGCCGACATGCTCGCCATCAGGCCGGACGATGCCATTGCCAGCGCGGATCTGATGCTGAAATACTCGGACCGATACCAGGAACCCGAAATCCCCGATCCCTATTTCGGAAACGACGGCTTCGAGCTGGTTTTCGATATGATCGAGGACGCCTCGCACGGGCTGTTGCGCCAGATCCGCAGTCGGTACGATCTCTAGTGACGTCGCGATAGCTGTCTTGCGAGCGCGAGATATTTCTTGCGTCTGAGGAACAGTTTCCAGTTGTTGCCACCGAGCTGCCGCCACAGCACGGCCGAGCGTATCCCCGCCAGCAGCAGGGTTCTGATTTTCGCCGCGGTGGCGTCGTTGAGCAGGTAACTCTGATCGCCCCTGACCATGATTCTCGGGTTCAGGTGACTGATGGTGTCCTGGTAAAGTCCGTCGATCTTGTTAACCACGCTGGCGCGTGACATTGCGAATTCCTGGCTACGGCGCTCGATCTCCGAAAGTCCGTCGAACAGCTTTACCGACAGCATGTCGTCGCGCATCAGCGTGACGGCAAGTTTCATCATCGACAGCAGGTAATAGGCAATGTTTCTGCTGGAACCCTGACTGCGGCCGCCCAGGTAATCGTCCAGCGCCGCGAAGCCCGAACCAAGGCAGGCGATATCGCCGAATACCTGTTCGGGCGTCGCCGCGTCGAACATGAACAGACTCTTGAAACTGCCCTCGAAAGCGCCGTCGTTACAGGTACCGATGTTGGCAAGCTCGTCGATCAAAACCACCGCCTGCAGCATCCCGGCGAGCGCCAGGGTCTGGTTTTCAAGACGATTCACGGATTGAACGCGGAATCGATCACGCCGCCACCAAGGCATTGTTCGGCCTGGTAAAAAACCAGCGCCTGTCCCGGGGTAATCGCGCGTTGCGGGCGCTTGAATTCCACCACCGCGCTACGCTCATCGACTTCGAGGAGCCGGCAGGCCGAATCCTGCTGGCGATACCGGATTTTGGCGCTGCAGACGAAACCCGCCTCGCTAATCTGCTGCGAAATCCAGTGCAGGTCGGTTATCGCGCAACGCGAATGAAACAGCAGCGGGTGATCGATACCCTGTGCGACGACCAGCTGGTTGCTGTCGAGACGCTTTTCGATAACATACCAGGGTTCTTCGCTGGCCGTTTCGGTACCGCCGATACCCAGGCCCTTGCGCTGCCCGATAGTGTAATACATCAAGCCGCTATGGCTGCCGATCGGCTGGCCTTCGACGGTTACGATCTCGCCGGGCTGCGCCGGAATATAGCGTTGTAAAAAATCCCTGAACTTGCGTTCGCCGATGAAGCAGATACCGGTACTGTCTTTCTTGGCATGTACGGTAAAATCCTGCTGCCTGGCGATGTCGCGCACCTTTGGCTTGTCGAGCTCGCCCAGCGGAAACAGCGCGTGCCCGATCTGGTACTGATCGAGGGCGTATAGAAAATACGACTGATCCTTGTTGGCGTCGAGTCCGCGCAGCAGCTCGAAGCGATTACCACGCTGGCGCAGGCGCACGTAGTGCCCGGTGGCGATGCGTCTTGCGCCAAGCACCTGCGCATGGTCGAGAAACGCCTTGAACTTGATTTCCCGGTTACACATGATGTCTGGATTCGGAGTACGGCCGACGCGGTATTCGTGCAGGAAGAATTCGAATACATGGTCCCAGTACTCGCCGGAAAAATTGACCGTGTGCAGCGGAATATCGAGACGATCACAGACCTGGCGGGCGTCCTCGAGGTCGACACTGGCCGAGCAGTATTCCTCGGTGTCGTCTTCCTCCCAGTTCTTCATGAACAGGCCCTCGACCCGATAACCCTGCCGCAGCAGCAGGTAGGCCGCAACGGAAGAATCGACGCCTCCGGACATTCCCACGATAATTTTTTCGCCGCCGCTCATGGTTGTAATCTAGCCTGTTCGGGCGCCAGCTCGGGGTTGTATGCCGCGGGAAAATCCAGTTTACGTCGCCAGTCCGCGAGCGGCTGTATGTAAGGCATTTCACCGTTATCACGGTACCAGGAATCGACCGCGAACCTGGCGCCGGTCTCGACCTCGCTAATGGTCGCGGTCCAGTGGGTGACGAACCAGACGATGCGGCGCTGCTTGGTGTCGACGCGATGCCATTTTAACAGCCCCAGCTGCTCCAGCGCCAACAGGTACTGGAAAGTATTAGTCGATTCATCGATGCAGTCCATTTGCATGACGCTGTCTTCCCCGGCGTAATTGGCGGCCTTGTCCTGGTGGGTGCCCGCGATGTCGCCGCTGATGCGCTCCATCAGGGCCACGGCCTGCCGAATCATCTGCTTTTCGCGGAATGGATCACGATCGGCCTGTTCGAATATTGCCCTGACCTGTTGCCAGTCCTCCGCGGAGTAACGGATTTCCTGCGTAGACTTACAGCCATAATCATAGCAATGCACGAAATGGGGTGCAGCCTTCACCGCCGGGCAACAGAACAAAAGCAGCAAACCGCAAAGCGTGCGCATGCCTAGGCAAAATCCCGGCTGATCACGTCGAGTGGATAGCCTGGCCCGCTGCAGAAGTCGTCGATGCACTGCATTACCATCGGGCTGCGATGCCGGGCGATCAAGGACTGTACTTTTTCGTAGCTCAACCATTCGGCGGCGATAATTTCTTTGTCGAGCTCACCCGGCAGGCGCTCGCCGACCTCACCGCGAAACAGGAATCGGATATAGGTGGTATCGGCATCGTCATCGGGATTGAAGCGGTAAATTCCCTGCAGCGCAGTGGGCGTGAATTGATAACGGGTTTCTTCCAGCGTTTCGCGTACCACGGCCTGCAACAGGGTTTCGCCCGGATCAAGGTGTCCGGCAGGCTGATTGTATACAATGGCATCGCCGACGCGTTCCCTGACCAGCAAAAACCTGCCGTCGCGCTCGCACAACGCAGCAACCGTCGCGTGAGGTTTCCAGATCGAGTCAGCCATGTCCCGAATATCTCCTCCAGTGCGCGAGACCCTGGGCGTTGAGCCGGATATCCATCCTGAGAAGACGCGCGAGTTTTTCTGGATCGTCGCCATCGGCCAGTCCGTTCAACGTCAATTTCTCTAGCGCGCTTTCCAGTTCACGCTCCGCAAGCGCATCACCGGGTTGCATGAGTTCGCAAATTTCGACATATTCGTCGATCCACCGATCGAAGCTTGCCAGCTGCGCCGCCGGGTTTGCAAACTCGCCGTAGTGGGTCAGGTACAGCCGCTCCGGTTCGAAGCTCATGATTCTCGATATCGAGTCATGCAGTGCCGGCGGATCGAACTGGGTCGGCGGGGTGGTCGGGATGAGCCCCCTGGCGAGCCGTTTCATCGGCGCATAACTGATGCCGAAGGTATCGCCTGTAAACATGCCCTGGCTGGACTGATCGAAGATACAGAAGTGATGGCGCGCGTGCCCCGGCGTGTCGATAAAAACCAGTTCACGCGAGTTCAGGCTGAAGCGGTCCAGGTCCTCGGCGATCGTGACGCGCGCCTCGGGGACCGGCTCGATGTTGCCGTATAGACGCTCGTACTTAGCCTGCCCGTAGACGCCGATCGTCCCGGCGATCAGTTTCTGCGGATCGATCATGTGGCGCGCACCACGCGGGTGCACTATCAGGTTGGCCTGATCGAACCGTCGCATCATCGCTCCGGCGCCGCCGGCATGGTCGAGGTGGACATGGGTTGGTATGACGTAGCGAACCTGGGACGCATCGATTCCCAGCTCGTCCAGACAGGCCTGCAGGTTGGGAAGCGAATGACAGGTGCCGGTCTCGATTATGGCGACTTCGTCACCATCACGGAGCAGGTAGATAGACGCCACTTGCGGCTTGATATAAAGCGCGTCGATACAGTAAATACCGTGATTCAGGGCAGCGTATTCGGCCATCGTTCAATTCGACTTGAGCTGCTCGGCCATGAACAACCAGGTTTCGATGACGGAATCAGGATTCAGCGAAATACTGGTGATACCCTGCTCCAGTAGCCATTCGGCAAGATCGGGATGATCGGAAGGTCCCTGTCCGCAGATGCCGACGTACTTATCCTGCGCGTGGCAGGCGTCGATCGCCATTTTCAACAGTTGCATAACCGCCGGGTCGCGCTCGTCGAAAGCCGCGGCAACCAGGCCCGAATCCCGGTCCAGGCCGAGTGTCAGTTGCGTCAGGTCGTTCGAACCGATCGAAAATCCGTCGAAATACTGCAAAAACTGGTCGGCAAGAATGACGTTCGACGGGATCTCGCACATCATGATAACCCTGAATCCATCGACGCCGCGCACGAGACCGTTTTGTTCCAGCAATTCGTGCACCGCCCGGGCTTCGCCCAGGGTACGCACAAATGGGATCATGATCTCGATATTCTTCAGATTCATGTCGTTGCGCACCCGTTTTATCGCCTCGCACTCGAGTTGGAAACTGGGTTTGAATGTCTCGCTGATATAGCGCGACGCGCCGCGGAAACCGAGCATCGGGTTTTCCTCGTGCGGCTCGAAAACGTCGCCCCCGAGCAGATGGGCGTATTCGTTCGACTTGAAATCGGACATGCGCACGATGACGCGTTCTGGCGCAAACGCGGCCGCCAGCGTTGCAATGCCCTCGCTCAGTTTATCCACGTAATATTCGACAGGCCCGGCGTAGCCGGAAATTTTGTGCCTGATCTCCTGCTGCAGTCTGCCGTCCATCGTATCGAACTCGAGCAGCGCGCGCGGATGGATACCGATCGTGTTACTGATAATGAATTCCAGACGCGCGAGACCGACGCCCGCGTGTGGCAGCCGCGAAAAGGTGAAGGCACGTTCGGGATTGCCGACGTTCATCGATATCTTGACCGGTATTTGCGGCATTTTCGAAAGCTCGTGACAAAGGTGTTCGTATTCGAGCAACCCCGCGTAGGCGTAGCCGGTATCTCCCTCGGCACAGGAGACTGTGACATCGCTCTGGTGCTTGATATCCTCGGTGCAGCTGCCGGTGCCCACCAGCGCCGGGATGCCGAGCTCGCGCGCAATGATCGCGGCATGGCAGGTCCGGCCGCCGCGGTTGGTCACGATGGCTGAGGCCTTCTTCATGATTGGTTCCCAGTCGGGGTCGGTCATATCGGTAACCAGCACGTCGCCGTCTTCGATCTGGTCCATCTGCGATAAATCGTTGATGACCTTGGCCGGACCCTGGCCGATGCGGTTGCCGACTGCGCGCCCACTGACCAGCACCTCTGACTTTTGCTTCAGCTGGTAGCGCTCGATTACCTGGCCGGCCCGGGACTGCACCGTTTCCGGGCGCGCCTGCACGATATAGAGCTGACCGTTCTCGCCGTCCTTGGCCCATTCGATATCCATCGGTCGGCCATAATGCTTTTCGATAGTCACCGCCATCCTGGCGAGCGCATGGATATCGTCATCGTCGATTGAAAACAGTCGCCGCTCGACCGGATCGACGTCGGTCGTCTGGATCGCATTATTCGCGGTATCGGCGTCCGCGTAAATCATCTTGATCAGCTTGCTGCCGAGATTCTTGTGCAGGATACTGCGCTTGGCACTTTCCAGGTTTTTCTTGTAGACGTAAAACTCGTCCGGGTTGACCGCTCCCTGCACCACGGTTTCGCCGAGGCCGTAGCTACTGGTAATAAACACCACGTCCTCGAATCCCGACTCGGTATCGATGCTGAACATGACGCCGCTGGCGGCAAGGTCGCTGCGCACCATGCGCTGTACGCCGGCCGACAACGAGACCTCGGCATGCGTATAGCCCTGGTGAACGCGGTAGGAGATTGCCCTGTCGTTGAACAGCGATGCGTATACCAGCTTGATCGCCTGCAGCACCTGCTCGATGCCGCTGATATTCAAATAGGTTTCCTGTTGCCCGGCGAAAGACGCATCGGGCAGATCTTCCGCGGTGGCGGAGGAGCGCACCGCGACCGTCGCTTCCTTGCCGTTCACGGACATCGCTTCGTAGGCCCTGACAATTTCCTGTTGCAGTTCGGCGGGCAGGGGAGACTCCATGATCCAGCCCCTGATTTCCTTGCCCACGGCGGCGAGTTCGCGCACGTCATCGGTATCCAGTGCATCGAGCCTGTCATGTATCCTGCCACGGATACCGGCTTGATCGAGAAAATCGTTAAAGGCGCTGGCGGTGGTTGCAAAACCGCCGGGCACTTCGACCCCGAGGTCCCCGAGCTCACCGATCATTTCTCCCAGCGAGGCATTCTTGCCGCCGACCCGGGCAACGTCGCCCATTCTCAGTTGATCCAGCGGGACGATTCTTTCTGACATAAGGATTCTCTCGATGTGACGATCTTAGTTATTTATCGGCAGGAATTATACTAGTATATCGGTTTGAAACCGAGGCTAAATCGAGGAACAACCGGTTAAAATGCAGGCATCCAAGCGCCAGGTGTACTTTCTATCGAACGGTACCGCGATCACCGCGGAAACCCTTGGCATGAGTTTACTCGCGCAGTTCCCGGATCATCATTTCGAAACCCATACGGTCCCGTTTGTCGATACGCCCGAAAAGGTGCGCGTGGTCAGCGACGAAATCAATCGCTGCGGCGACGACGCGAAACAGCTGCCAATCGTGATCTGCACGATGGCCGACCCCGACCTGATGAAGATTGTCACCCAGACCAAAGCGCTGGTAATCGATCCCTTTGGCGAGATACTGCCACGCATGGAAAACCTGCTGGCCTCGCAGCATCATCAACCCGGTCAGTCCCACCGTACCGTGAATCAGACAATTTACGAGTCGCGCATCGATGCCATCGATTACGCCATGGCCCATGACGATGGCAGCAGAACTCAAACCTATGACCAGGCCGATATCATCCTGATCGGGGTATCGCGCTCCGGCAAGACGCCGAGCTGCCTTTTTCTGGCGCTGCAGTTCGGCATCAAGGCGGCAAATTATCCGATTACCGAGGAGGACATGGAGTCGGAGGGCCTGCCCGAGCCGGTGCGGCCTTTCACGGAACGCCTTTATGGTCTCACCACCGACCTGGACAGACTGGTAACCATACGCCAGGCACGACGACCCAACAGTCGTTACGCCTCGCTCAAACAGTGTCGCTACGAGTTACGCGCGGTCGAGCAAATGTACCTGCGGCATCATATCAACCACATCAACACGTCGCAGATGTCGGTTGAAGAAATCTCGGCCCGTATCATCCGCGATAACGGGTTGCATCGTATCGAACTGCCCTAGAAGGCGAGCTTCCGCTCAATCCATATAGCTGATCACCGCCGCACCGAATGCCGAGCTGCTAAGCTCGGTCGCGTCGGGTTCGTTGCGCGCCAGGTCGTAAGTCACCTGTTTGGCACCGATTGCGCCTTCCATGCCCTTGATGACCCGGTCGGCAGCTTCTGCCCAGCCCATGTAACGCAGCATCATTTCCGCAGAGAGTATGATCGAACCCGGGTTGACCTTGTCGAGACCGGTATACTTGGGTGCAGTGCCGTGCGTTGCCTCGAACACGCCGACGGTATCCGCGATATTGGCGCCCGGGGCGATACCGATGCCGCCGACCTGCGCGGCCAACGCGTCGGAAATATAATCGCCATTCAGGTTCAACGTCGCGATGACCTCGTATTCCGTCGGTCGGGTCACGATCTGCTGCAGGAAATTGTCGGCGATCACATCCTTTACGGTTATCGTTTTACCAGTTTTCGGATTCTTGAATTCGCACCAGGGGCCGCCACCGATTTCCTCGGCGCCGTAGAGTTCCCTGGCCAGTTCGTAACCCCAGTTACGAAATCCGCCCTCGGTGTATTTCATGATATTACCCTTGTGCACCAGGGCCACCGAACCGCAATCGTTGTCGATCGCGTATTGAAAAGCCTTGCGCACCAGGCGTCGGGTACCCTCGGACGACACCGGTTTAACCCCGATTGCGGAAGTTGCCGGAAAGCGAATGCTGGTGACGTCCATTTCCTCGGTCAGGAAGCGAATTACTTTCTGCGCTTCCGGGCTGCCGGCTTCCCATTCTATGCCCGCATATATGTCCTCGGTGTTTTCCCGGAAGATGACCATGTTGGTGTCTTCGGGCCGCTTTAACGGGGTTTCGATACCTTTGAAGTATCGCACCGGCCGGACGCAGGCATACAGATCCAGCCGCTGGCGAATCGACACGTTGAGCGAGCGAATGCCGCCGCCCACCGGGGTTGTCAGAGGTCCCTTGATGGAAACGATATAGTCCTGCATCGCCGCCAGGGTTTCATCGGGTAACCAGTCATCCTCGCCATAGATCGAGGTTGCCTTTTCTCCCGCGAAAATCTCCATCCAGGAAATCTTTTTGCTGCCCTGATAAGCCTTTTCCACCGCGGCATCGACCACCTTGATCATGACCGGGGAGATATCGATCCCGATACCATCTCCTTCGATATAGGGTATCACCGGGTTGTCCGGAACGTTCAGGCTCAGATCTTCGTTGGCGGTAATCGGCTGGCCCTCGGAAGGTATCTTGATGTGTTGGTAACTCATTTTTAGCCCCTGGTCGCGAGTTTTTATTGGAGCGCGCGATTATACATCAGAAAGGGCGGTCGTTAATAAAAAAACAAGCCGGAGCAGCGCTGCTCCGGCTTGATCTGATGTTACTGCTTAAGGAGGGTAATAACCGAAACCTGGACCCTGTCGATTCGCTAAAGTTCCCGGTTTCAGCTGCTGATCGATCTGATATGCTGGGCCTGTAATCCCTTGGGACCCTCATCGATTTCGAATTCGATTTTCTGCCCCGAGGTCAGTTTTTTATAGCCGTCCATCTCGATCGCGGAAAAATGAGCAAAGATGTCTTGTTCCTTGTCATCGTCAGTATTTACGAATCCGTAACCCTTCACGTTGCTAAACCACTTGACTGTCCCCGTGGGCATGACTCATCCTCTCACTCGTTGCTGACGTTAAACTCGAAATTAGGGCTACAATTGATTGATAAAACCTATGTTACCCGCTTCTACAACTCGAGGTGTATGGCCCCAATTCACAATTTCTGGCGCGAAAATAATGATAGCCAAGCCTTGAATTTTTTCAAGCCCGACATTACCTTTATAGTCTTAGTTAATGGAAAACGCATAATCATGTCTAATCAGCAATTCGATAATGATGATGACGACACGCTGCTGCTTGAGCGAACCCGCCCAAAACTAAAGAAACCGCCGCTTTACAAGGTCATTTTACTCAACGACGATTACACTCCCATGGAGTTCGTCGTGCACGTTCTCGAAGCAATTTTCGGACACAACCGGGAGAATGCGACCCGTATCATGCTGAACGTGCACAAAACCGGTAAAGGCGTGTGCGGTATCTACACCCGAGATATTGCCGAAACCAAGGTTACCGCGGTCAACAGCTACGCCCGCGAAAACAAGCACCCGTTGCTGTGCGACATGGAAGAAAGCTGAACCATTGGACGCGACCGAAATTTTGAAAATCGTTCGAACATTTAGGTCACATTCAAGGTCAAATCGACTATATTTGTAACCACAAGCCCTAGCCTCGAAACCGACAAAATGCTTAACAAAGAACTGGAACAATCACTGAACAAGGCTTTTCACGACGCCAACGAAAAGCGCCACGAGTTCATTACCGTTGAGCATTTGCTATTAATGCTTACCGACAACGACGCCGCGATCGCGGTAATCGAGGCCTGCGGCGGAAACGTGCAGTTGCTGAAGACCGAGCTGGAAATTTTCGTGGACCAGAATACCCCCCTGCTGATGGCGGACGAAGATCGGGATACACAGCCGACACTGGGATTTCAACGTGTGCTGCAGCGCGCTCTTTTCCACGTGCAATCCTCTGGCAACGGTGAAGTCTCAGGCGCCAACGTGCTGGTGGCGATTTTCTCCGAACAGGACTCGCACGCGGTGTACCTCCTCAACAAGCACAACATCGAGCGGCTCGATGTTACCAATTACCTCTCGCATGGCATCACGCGAATTAACGAGGAAAGCGAGGAGGAAACCTTCACGCACGAAGCCGAGGCCCTGCCGGGCGACCAGGAAAGCGCCAACCCTCTGGAAAAGTTCGCGGTCAATCTCAACGAAATGGCCTATTCGGGCAAAATCGATCCGTTGATCGGACGTGATCACGAGATCGAGCGTATTATTCAGACCTTATGCCGGCGCCGCAAAAATAATCCGCTGCTGGTGGGCGAAGCGGGCGTTGGCAAGACCGCCATCGCCGAGGGCCTGGCGCGCAAGATCGTCGAAGAAGAAGTGCCGGAACTGCTGCTCGACAGCACGGTTTATTCTCTCGACCTCGGCGCTCTGGTTGCCGGGACCAAGTATCGCGGTGACTTCGAAAAACGCCTCAAAGCCGTGATCGGCCAGCTCACGCGGGAACCCGGATCGATACTTTTCATCGACGAGATCCACACCATCATCGGTGCCGGTTCTGCTTCCGGTGGGGTTATGGATGCATCAAACCTGATCAAACCGGTGCTCGCGAACGGTGATATCAAGTGCATCGGTTCGACCACCTACGCGGAGTTTCGCGGTATTTTCGAAAAAGACCGCGCGCTCGCGCGCCGCTTCCAGAAAATCGACGTTCCCGAGCCCAGTACCGAGGAAACCTACCTCATTCTCAAGGGGCTGAAATCGCGTTTCGAGGAACATCATAACGTCAAGTACACGCTGCAGGCGTTGCGCAAGGCGACCGAACTCGCGTCCCGCTACATCAATGATCGCCACCTGCCCGACAAGGCTATCGACGTTATCGACGAAGCCGGGGCGCTGCGTCGTCTGCAACCGCCGAAGCAGCGCAAGAAGACCATCGGCATCCACGACATCGAAAATATCGTCGCCAAGATTGCGCGTATCCCGGCAAATACGGTCAGCACTTCCGATCTGGATATGCTTAAAAACCTCGGCAAGAACCTGTCGCGGGTCGTGTTTGGCCAGGACGAAGCGATCAAGGCGCTGGACGCGGCCATCAAAATGTCGCGTTCCGGGCTGGGCCGCGAATCGAAACCGGTGGGCTCCTTTCTGTTTTCCGGTCCGACCGGCGTTGGCAAAACCGAGGTGTGCCGGCAGATCGCCATGATCATGGGTATCGAGCTTATTCGCTTCGACATGTCCGAGTACATGGAAAGACACACCGTGTCGAGATTGATCGGTGCGCCGCCGGGTTATGTCGGTTACGACCAGGGCGGCCTGTTAACCGAGGAACTCAACAAGCATCCTTACTCGGTGGTGCTGCTCGACGAAATCGAAAAGGCGCACCCGGACGTGTTTAACCTGTTGCTCCAGGTTATGGATAGCGGTACGCTGACCGACAGCAACGGCCGCAAGGCAGATTTCCGCAATACCATCCTGGTAATGACGACCAATGCCGGCGCCGAGCAGATGAGCCGCGCCTCGATGGGCTTTACCTTGCAGGATCATACGCTGGACGCAGGGGAGGCAATCAAGAAGACCTTTACCCCGGAATTCAGAAATCGTCTCGACGCTATCATCCAGTTCAAGGCGCTAGATACCAACGTCATTCTGAACGTCGTGGACAAGTTCCTGATCGAGCTCGAATCGCAGCTCGAAGCGAAAAAGGTCAGCATGACGGTCAGCGATGCGGCGCGCCGCTGGCTAGCCGAAAAAGGTTACGATCCGAAGATGGGCGCGCGGCCAATGGCGCGTGTTATCCAGGATGAAATCAAGCAGGTGCTTGCCGACGAATTACTGTTCGGTCAACTGACCGGAGGCGGCAGGGTCAAGATCGATATCAAGGATGGCAGCTTGCACTGCCAGGTCGTGAAAACGAGTAAGAAGAAGGAAGACGCTATCGCCGACTAGCGAGCCTATCGCTCGCGGAAGGTGATTCTCCCCTTGGTGAGATCGTAAGGAGTCAGCTCCACGGTCACGGTGTCGCCAGTCAGTATTCGAATATAGTGCTTGCGCATCTTGCCGGAAATGTGGGCCGTGACGACATGTCCATTTTCGAGCTCGACGCGAAACATGGTGTTGGGTAAAGTATCTTTCACCACCCCGCGCATCTCTATGTGATCGCCTTTTGGCATAATCTCGCTCTTGGTTTAAAGCGCGACATTATCCATTATTTACCAGGTATATCAATAGAGCCGGTAACGCGCGCCAGGTTGCTATGCTACTATCCCGATGTTTTTCAATTCGTATCGCTAACATGACAGACTTCGCCTATATATTCCCCGGCCAGGGGTCGCAATCGGTTGGCATGATGAGCGCATGGAATGACCACCAGTCAAGCGTTATCGACATTTACCAGCAGGCGTCGGACAGCCTCGGATACGACCTGTGGAAGCTGGTCAGCGAGGGCCCCGAGGAGCGGCTGAATCAAACCGAGATTACCCAGCCGGCGATGCTTTGCGCCGGTGTGGCATGCTGGCAAATCGTCAGCTCGGAACATGAAATGCCGGCCGCGACGATGATGGCGGGACATAGCCTCGGAGAATATACCGCGCTGGTTTGCGCCGGTAGCCTCGAGCTTGCCGACGCGGTTCGGCTGGTCGCGCGCCGCGGTCAGTTAATGCGGTCGGCCGTGGCGCCCGGTCACGGTGCGATGGCGGCAATCATCGGCCTCGCCGACGACGATGTCGTCAAGGCCTGCGCGCTGGTCGACAAGGGCGTCGTCGAAGCGGTCAATTTCAACGCACCCGGACAAGTCGTCATAGCGGGCGATATGGCAGCAGTCGAAGCGGCGATGGAGCACGCCCGGGAACTTGGCGCCAGGCGAGTGCTGGCGTTGCCGGTGAGCGTGCCGTCACACTGCTCGTTGATGCAGCAGGCGGCGGAAGGGCTTGCCATCGAGCTCGACAAGCTCGACATTCGCATGCCGCAAGTGCCGGTGGTACACAACCAGAACGCGGAGGTGGCGGCTTCGCCGGACGAGATCAGGCAACGCCTGGCGCTGCAGCTGTACCAGCCGGTAAAATGGGTCTCCAGCGTGCTGGCAATGCAGCGGCAGGGAGTAGGGGGGCTCATCGAATGCGGTCCCGGAAAGGTATTGACCGGACTGACGCGGCGCATCGAAAAAACGCTGCAGTCGTTCGCGATTTTCGACGCCGAATCCCTGGCCAGTACACAACAATCTCTCGGGGAGAGCTAACATGCTATCGGATCAAATTGCACTCGTAACCGGCGCCAGCCGTGGAATCGGTCGCGCCATCGCGCTGGCGCTAGGTGCGGAAAATGCGACGGTCATAGGAACCGCAACCAGCCAGCACGGCGCCGACAGTATCAGCGAGGCTTTGGCCACCAACAAGGTCAAGGGTGGCGGCATGGTTCTCGATGTCGCCGACTCCGCTTCGGTGACTCAATGCCTGAAGCAGGTGTCGGATGCTTACGGCGCGCCCGATATCCTGGTAAACAACGCCGGCATAACCCGGGATAACCTGCTGATGATGATGAAAGACGAACAATGGGACGAAATAATCAATACCAACCTGAGTTCGGTGTTTCGCATGAGCAAGTCGGTGCTGCGCGCGATGATGAAAAAACGCGGTGGCCGCATCATCAGCATCTCGTCAGTGGTCGGCGCCACCGGCAATCCCGGGCAAACCAACTATGCCGCTGCCAAGGCGGGACTGGTCGGATTCAGCAAATCGCTGGCACGTGAAATTGGCTCCAGAGGCATAACCGTGAACACCGTCGCGCCGGGTTTCATCGACACCGACATGACGCGTGAACTGTCCGCAGAGCAACGCGAAACGCTGACCAGCCAGATCCCGTTACGGCGCCTGGGATCCGCCGAAGAGGTCGCCGCAGTGGTTGTTTTTCTGGCATCTCCAGCCGCAGGCTATATCACCGGTGAAACCATTCACGTTAACGGCGGAATGTATATGTCATAAAGCAAAACCGCAATAAGTCTTTGTAACTAATTGATTTATAAAATAATTAACCCTCAAAAAAAAATTTATCCATTTGTGGCAACTAAACCGGCTTTTCAATACAATATCGCCCCTTACCAGTTGTCGAAATTTTTAACCAGGAGAAACTCTTAAAATGAGCTCTGTAGAAGAACGTGTGAAAAAAATTGTTGCAGAACAATTAGGCGTCAAGGAAGAGGAAGTGACCAACCAGGCATCCTTCGTCGATGATCTCGGTGCCGACTCCCTCGATACTGTAGAGCTGGTTATGGCGCTGGAAGAGGAATTCGAAACGGAGATTCCGGACGAGGAGGCTGAAAAGATTACCAGTGTTCAACTCGCAATCGACTACGTCAACGCTAACCTATAGTAAAGTTACTCGAATCGAAGGATGCCGCTTACCATCTTGCATGTTAAGCGGCATTTTCATTTATTAGCCGAGAAGCACAAATTTAAGGAGATTAAATCTTGTCAAAACGTCGTGTCGTAGTAACGGGGCTCGGATTGTTGACTCCGGTTGGCAATACGGTAGAAGAGTGTTGGAAGAACATAGTTGCCGGGAAGAGTGGTATCGCACCGATCACCGCGTTCGACGCCAGTGATTTTTCCACCAGAATTTCAGGTTCGGTTAAAGACTTTGATGCCTCCCAGTACATTCCCGTAAAGGACATCAAAAAGATGGATACGTTTATCCATTTCGGGATTGCCGCCGGTATCCAGGCACTGGAAGACTCCGGGCTGGAGGTTACCGAAGAAAATGCCGAACGTATTGGTGTTGCGATTGGTTCGGGCATTGGAGGCCTGCCTTCCATAGAGAAAAACCGAGATGCCTTTGTCGCCGGGGGGCCACGTAAAATATCGCCGTTCTTCGTCCCCAGTTCGCTTATCAACATGGTATCCGGGAATTTGTCGATCATGCGGGGATTGAAAGGTCCAAATATTTCAATCGTCAGCGCCTGTACCACCGGCGCGCACAATATCGGCGATGCTGCACGCATGATTTCCTATGGTGACGCCGATGCCATGGTGGCCGGAGCGTCCGAAATGGCGACCTCGGCACTCGGCGTCGGTGGCTTCGCCGCGGCGCGTGCATTGTCGACACGCAACGACGATCCCGAGGCCGCGAGCCGTCCCTGGGATCGCGATCGCGATGGTTTCGTCCTCGGCGATGGCGCCGGTGTCGTCGTGCTCGAAGAATACGAAATGGCGAAAAAACGCGGCGCCCGTATTTATTGTGAACTGGTCGGCTACGGCATGAGCGGCGATGCCTACCATATGACCGCACCGTCGGAAGGCGGCGAAGGCGCAGCACGCTGTATGCAAAACGCGCTCAAGGATGCGCAGCTCAACGCCGACGATGTCGATTACATAAACGCCCATGGAACTTCCACACCAGCCGGCGATATCGCCGAAACCAAGGCGGTCAAACTGGCGCTGGGCGACCACGCCTACAAGCTGGTCGTCAGTTCGACCAAATCGATGACCGGGCATTTGCTCGGCGCGGCAGGTGGCATCGAGGCCATATTCTCGATCCTCGCGCTACGCGATCAAGTGGTGCCGCCGACCATCAACCTGGAGAATCAGGATCCCGAATGTGACCTGGACTATGTACCGAACATCGCAAGAGAGATGAAATTATCGGTTTCGATGTCCAATTCCTTCGGCTTCGGCGGCACCAACGGCACCTGTGTTTTCAAGTTAATCTAGTCGATCCTGTCGATGTCCCGTGCCTATCAATGGCAAAATCGACAGCGTATCGGGCTCGACGCCGCCACCTGCGCCCAGGCCTGAAGCCTGTTACCGGTCGCCGCTACGCCGCCAGGGTGGGAATCCCGATTCCCGCTATACTCAGTACCGGCCGTGTCTGAAATCCGATGATCCAGAGGGCTTCACTGATCCACCTTGCTGACGGGAATCGATGACGAAGTTGATAAAAATATTGATCACCTGGGTCCTGTTAGGCAGTTTCCTGATAATCGCGGTGCTGGTGTTTCAATTGCTAAGCTTCCAGCACAACGCGATAAACCCGCCTCCGGAAGCGACGGTTTTCCAGATCAAGCCGGGCAGTAATATCAAGACCATCGCCCAGGAAATGAGCCTGCAGAAGATCATCGACGATCCCTGGCTATTCATACTGCTGGCAAAGCTCAAGGGTGTCGAAACCCGGGTACGTGCCGGAGAGTATAAGCTCGAAGCCGGACAGACGCCCGGCGACCTGCTCGACACCTTTACCAGCGGCAGTTCGATTCAATACAGTCTTACCGTCATCGAGGGCTGGTCGTTCCGACAAATGCTCGATGCCATCGCGCAGGACCCGGTCTTGGAGCATGAACTTGCGGACAAGACCGATCAGGAAATCATGGCGGTGATCGGCTATCCCGATCAGCATCCGGAGGGCATGTTTTTCCCGGATACTTATCGCTTTCCGAGGGGCACCAGCGACATCGACTTCCTGCGGCGAGCCTACGAGGTAATGCAGCAACACCTCGAGCGGGAATGGAGTCAACGCGATGGCGACCTGCCGTTGAAATCGAGTTACGAGGCCCTGATACTGGCCTCAATCATCGAGAAGGAAACCGGCGCCGCTTTCGAGCGCCCGCTGATCGCCGCCGTGTTTACCGAGCGCCTGCGTCGCAACATGCGCCTGCAAACCGATCCGACCATCATTTACGGGCTCGGCGAAAATTTCGACGGCAACATACGTTTCCGGGATTTGAAAAAAGACACGCCGTATAATACCTACCTGCGTGCAGGATTGACGCCCACGCCGATCGCGTTGCCCGGTCTCGACGCGATTCGTGCGGCACTGCATCCGGCGCAGACGAAGGCGCTATATTTCGTTTCCAAGGGCGACGGCACACATCATTTTTCGGAGACGCTGGAAGAACATAATGCCGCCGTCCAGCGTTATCAGCTGAACGGCCGGGCAAATTGACAAAGGCATGAGACTAGCCCGAATATTGCACCAGTCGGATTCGGTCCTGAGAATAACGTATTGAATAAGTTGACTATATTTAAACCTGTCGTGCCAAATGCGAAGCCACCGTTTGTAACCGGTCCGATGCCTGTCTCGACTCTGACCTGTCCAGGTACCACTGGCCCTGGGTTTCCTGCGTCAACCTCCGAGACACTAGCGCAATATTCGGGCTAGCGTCGTGACCAGACTCCCCCAGCAAAACAAAATGATAGTCATCGATGGCGTCGATGGTTCGGGCAAGGGCGTACAGACCCGCAGACTGCTGCAGTCGCTTAGCGATGCGGGCCAGTCGGCAATTCTGACCCGCGAACCCGGCG